>BNJV01000342.1_pt1 | contig 265512 bp, 418 predicted proteins | sample 8540591 | NCBI WGS metagenome assembly BNJV01 (sample SAMD00202457, study PRJDB9452) | human saliva metagenome | host: Homo sapiens
AGTTAGCGTATTGTTGCGGATTATTTCATGTCGAACGAGTCGGAGCCGCGCCGCTGACTGGCGGCATGCCGGTGGGAAACGACCGAACAGGCGGGAGGAGGCGGCGCGCAGCCTGCTCGACGCCGGAATCGGCAACACCGCGTGGTCAATACGCTGGGTTCGCGCATGGAGCCCTGTGGATGAACGAATCGCAGACGAAACGAATTCTGCCGCACCCGTCGCTCGCCGCCCGACGACACCACGGGCGCGCCGGCGACGCTTTCATCGGCTGGGCTTTCGAGCCACCGCCTCAAGGTCTCCGGCGACGATTCTGACCCGGCGGCGACGTGACCGGCGGCGACTGCAAGCTCCGACCGCGACTCTGGCGGTGCCCCGGCGACGTGGAACTGGCGCTCGACCGCCGCACGCCGCCACGCAGCCGCCGACTCCGCGGACGAGGCTGGGAACCCAAACCCTCGTATGCCACCCGAAAAGTTCACTGGCAAAAACCGACTGAGCGGGCTCGCGTCATAAAAGGGGCGATCACGTTAACGAGGCCGCGCGCCGAACCGAAGTGCACGGCAACACGAGGCCGCGCGCATGAAACCGAGGCGCACGGCACACGAGTGCCGCGCCAAAACCAGGCGCACGGTACATGAGGGTGCGCGCCAAACCGAAACACGCGGTGCACGGGCAGGTTGAAAGGCCAGGGGCGACGTGCCCCGGCCTCCTGCGGATCCTCCGGCGAGAAAACCGGAGCCTCGCCGAACGAAAGAGCGCAAACAGTGCGATTGTGCGCCCAGGTCTCAGCGTTCTAGCGGACTTTGCGCCGTCACTGCCGTTCGTCGCCGATCGCGGCGCGTCGGCCAGTCCGCCCCGCGGCAGCTCAGCGGTTGTCGGCGGCCGACCTCAACATCCAGGCCTGCTTCTCCAGTCCCGTGGCGATGCGCGATGAGCATATCGTTGCTCAGGTGGTCGACGTCGTCGACAGGGTCCAAGGTGGCCTTGATTCGGTCGGAAACCGTCATGAGCAGTTCTTCGAACTGCGAGTAGACCTCGTCCACGCTGAGAAAGCTCTGCGTCGAACTGCTTCTGAGGCCCGAGGAGGCCGACGGTCGCGGCGCGGGCGTCGGGAACTCCGCCGAGGGCGGCAGGCGCTCGGCGACGTCGTCGGAAGCCACACGGACTTCGTCGACGATCCGTCGCTGCAGCGCGCAGCGCGCGAAACGCGTGCCCTTGATGTTCCAGTGCGCCTGCTTGCCCAGCAGGCTGAGATCGGTCAAATCGACAAGGGCCTCGCTGGAAGCGCCTTCTCGACGACGGAGAAAGCCGCTGGTTAGTCATGTTCGTCTCTTTTCCGCGAGCGCAGAATTCGCGCCCGCTTCTTAAACTGATCGACTTCTAGTTTATTCTTGTTTTGGCGGTTGAGTCCACCGCGACATCAGGCTATCGCGTCACACCGACGCCGTTTGGAGGCTGCGGCATTCCCGCGCGTTTCCTCGGCGCGCTTTGCGAAACCGCCGGTGTGACGCCTCGAACGCGAACGGCGTTCCCGCAGTTTCCAGGGAACGCGCGCACTGGGGCAGGATGCCACCGCGTCTACGGCAGGCGGAAGGCGCCCCGTGTCTCCGGGAACGCGCGCACTGACAGAGACCGTGCGGGCACGGTGGGCACAGTCCTCCGGCAAACTGACCCAGGCATGCCTCAACGCATCGCTGCGGCGTTTCCTCAATCGCGCGCAAACGCGGCTCGACCGATCGCCGGGGCCCACGCGCATCAGCGCGCACTCCCGCCACGCCTCTGGCAGCGCTCGCCTGCCGCGTTGCCTCGCCGCATTTCAGCAACGTTCGCCGGCCAAAGGGGAATCCCTGCTTACAGATCCGCGATCTCGGCCGAGACGAACCAGGCAGCCTGGTACGGCGCGAAATCAATGCGCTGGGAGCCGCAGATCCCAGGAGTACCCGCCCAGGAGCTCTTGGGCGTCGAAGCCCAGCCGCCGGGCGAGGACGTCGTGGCGCAGCGCCAGTCCGCCGGTGAAGTTGTAGACCTGAACCCATCGTTCCCAAAGGGTGGTCCTCCTCGAGGACCAGAGACGATGCTCCGCTCTCCACCGGGATCGAGGGGAACCGAGGCGTGCAGCTGAGTGGTGGCCTGCACGCACGGTTGAGATGTGGCGCAGCGGCGTTCACGCGCCCCGCCGGGCCTCGACGTCGGTTTCCACTCGCTTGGCGAGATCCCAATCCATGAACGGCCGGTGCGCCCACCTGTTTGTCTTCGGCGTGAGCCGGGTCATCAAGGTAGGACATGTCGTTGAACAAAACCGCAGTTCGTCGCCCATATACAGCAGAGGGACGCCGCCGTATCCGCACACCACGGCGTACATCAGCGCGATCCGCTTGACTGCCAGGTCGATCGCCTCGGCGTCGTTCTCCTCGACGGCCTCTCTCCAGCCCGGCCAGGCTCGCGCACGAACCGGAGATCCGGCGGTCGCCCGTCGCAGGTTTTCCTGAACACCAGCCCCGGGAGAAGGATCCCGGACATCGCCCGGAATAGAAGTCCGAGAGTAGGCGCGGTGGCCGAATCCCGTCACGCCGACCATCTCGGCGTCGTGGTCGGAGATCGCCCACCCGATGTCGTCGTGGCACCTGACGGTGGCCCACGTCGCCGTCGTCGGCTTGTTCGGCATCTCGGAGAGGGCCACCTGGGCCATCTCCGCCCCGCCCCGTGGCAATCGAGTTCCACAGCTGGACCATGAGCTCGTTGTGATAAGCCATGTCCGAGACCAAACCGTGGTGCTGACGCACGCCGAGGTAGGGCATGAGGTCCTCGGGCGCGACGATGGCCTCGGCCTTGAACGCCACAGCCGGGGCGGCCACGCGCAGGCACCCTCGAAGCACCTGCGTCACATCGTGGACTTCCGGCTGATTCTGACGGTTGGTTCCGAGCCTCTTCCAGATGAACGCGATCGCATCCAGGCGGAAGACGTCCACCCCTTGTTCGCCAGCCAGCAGATGAGCTCGACGAACTCGTAGAGCACCTCGGGATTGGCCCAGTTGAGGTCCCACTGGTACTCGTTGAAGGTGGTCCACACCCACGCGTTTGCCGCGTCGTTCCAGGTGAAGTTGCCGGGAGCGAAGTCCGGGAAGATCTCCGGGAGCGTCTTCTCGAACTCGTCGGGCATCTTCCGGTCGGGGTACAGGAGGAAGTAGTCCGATAGCAGGTCCCCTCCCCTGGCCTTCTCCGCCCATTCGTGTTCCTTGGCGACGTGGTTGAGAACGAGGTCCATCTCCAGGGAGATCCCGTTCTCCCTCAGGGTAGCGCGCGAGGGCTTCAGGTCGTCCATCGTCCCCAGGTCGGGTCTGATCTGGCGGTAGTCCTGGACCGCATACCCGCCGTCGTTCGCGCCTTCCCGCGGTTTGAGGAACGGCATGACGTGGAGATAAGTCACCCGAGCCCTTTGAGGGTAGTCGACGTGCTCCGCAACGCCTCGAAGGCTCCCCGCGAATCGGTCCGCGCGTAGGCGACGCAGCCGATCATCTCGGGCTGTTGCAGCTCAATCTGGGCGCAGGATGCGCTCCTCGTCCAGCTCCCGGAGCTCGGCCGGACGCTCCGCCATCGCGTCCTTTATGACCTTGGCCAGCCTGGCCTCGACCTCCGTCTCCCGCCCCGGATACACCTTGGCCAAAGCGGTGCGGATCTGCGGCGCGTAGCGCTTCCAGCGCAGATTGAAGTCGCGCTCCGTTTCCGCGTCGAGGGGCATGTCAGTCCTCCCCGGCTCGCTTCCGCGGCCGGCTTCGCGGCTGCCTCTGCCGGAGCCTCCTCAGCTCCTTCTTCAGGCGGGCGGACGATGAGCACGTCCCTGTGAGCCCGCCGGACGACGTCGAGGCCACGTTGCCCAGCAGCCGCCCGACGATCGACGTGTCGCGGATGGCGCCGAGAACAAGCGCATCGACTCGGTACTGCTTGGCCGCCTCGAGGAGGGCCTCGGCCGGTTCGCCGTCGACTAAGAGCGCAGCGGCGACGCGGACTCCGGCCCCTTCGGCGAGGTCGACGGCCCGCTCCAGGGCATCGGTCGCCGCAGCCACGCCGGGCACCTGGCCCATGGTCGCGCATTTCGTGGCCGCTATCTCTGGGGACGACGCCGCATCGCGGTCGCTGATGGCCGTGTAGGCGCAGACGATCACGACGTCGGCGTCATTGGAGGCCGCGATGGAGACGGCCCCGCCGAACGGTCGGCCCGGCGAGCGCACTGCCGTCGGTTCCCACGAGATTCGGCTGTACTTCGGCATGTTTTCGGTCATTTCGCTCACTTGCCTTCCTTGAATTCTCCGGCCACCTTCGGCGGGGCGGAAACGTCGTCCATGTCTCGGATGGTCGGGGGCTCGTTGATCCACGTCATGGCGATCGCCGCCAAGCCCATGAGAACGCCGGTGAAGGTGATCGCGTTCGTCGGATCCCTTGCCCAGGAGGTTCTCGTAGATCCATCCGAAAAGTCACGGTCTCCAGCAGCTGCGGCATCACGATCATCATATTCAGGATGCCCATGTACACGCCGTACCTGTTCGATGGGACCATGCGGACCGCCATGATGTACGGCACGCCCAAGAGCGACGCCCACGAGATGCCGAAGCCGATCATCGGCAAGAAGACGAGGAACTTGTTGGTGACGTGCGGAAGGACGAGAAGCGATACGAGGGCGCATATGAGGGCTCGCCGTGTGGACCCATTTTCGGCTCCGTGCCTCTTCGCAAGAGACACGAGGCCGAAAGCCACCATGAAGGTGACGACGTTGTACGAGCCGTTCACAAGGCCGGTCCACGTAGTCGCGTCCCTCGTACGCCTGGGACTGTGCATTGGTTGTATTGAACACCGACTTGGCGATGGACAAAGAGATGAACTGCCAGTAAACGAACATCGCGTACCACTGGAACAGGTACACGAGCCCCAGCTTGCGCAGCTCCTTCGGCATCTCGACAATCGCGTTGCCGATCTCTTTGAGCGCACCGAAACGCTCGCGGTCCTTCTTCGAGCGGAGCTCCGCGAGTTCCTCCGGCGACGGCGGAATCTCGTCAGTGGACAAAACAGAGACGAGGACGGTGGCGATGGAACACACCGACCCCCAGCATGAAGGCCCCGAAAAACGTAGTAAGGCAAGCCTGAGCCGGCCACCCTCCCATATATGCTCGAAAAGGAACATCGAGGCATTGGCGAGGGTGATTCCCAGGCCCGCGAAGAAGGACTGGGCGAGGAAGCCCTTGGCCGTCTGACTGGGCGAGGCCGATCGGCGATGAAGGCGCGGTACGGCTCCATCGCGGTGTTGTTCGAGGCGTCGAGCAGCCACAAAGGAGGACGGCCATCCGCAGGGCCGAGACAAATGGGAAGAGGAAGAGGCACACGGAGCAGCCGATGGCTCCGACGATGAAGTACGGCTTTCGCCTCCCCCATCTCTCGCTCCATGTTCTGTCCGACATGGCGCCGATGATCGGCTGAATGAGAAGGCCCGTGATGGGGCCGGCCATATTGAGGATCGGCAGCTCCGACTCGTCGGCGCCCAGCATCTTGTAGATCGGGTTGATCGCGGTCTGCTGCATTCCGAACGAGTATTGGATGCCGAAAAAGCCGAGATTCATGAGGAGAATCTGCCTCATGTTCATCATCGGCTTATGCCGAATGACCGTAGTATTTTTCTGCGTCATGGAATTCCGTTCTATGAAGCGGCGCCGGCGCCGTCGATGTATGCCTGAAGCCTGTCGAGAATCGACTCCCAAACCTTCGCGTAGTCGACCGCGGCCTGGGACTCATAGGGGCCCTGGACGACCCGCAGGAGGGTCTTGCCCTGTCCTTGCCTCGAAAACTCGACTCGCAGCTCAACGGGCCTGGAGGGATCGATCCCCTCGATTCCGGTTATCCTCTGCTGGCTCACAAGGACATCCGGGTAGAAGACCTCGGTGTATATGCCGTCGACAACCCACGTCCTTGCGGGGGTCGTCGTCACGGACTCGTATGACGGAGGCGCCCACCGAGCCGCGGATCAAGCTCGACCGACTCGGGCACAACGTGCCACCCGTCGGGCGCGAACCATTGCGCGAGTGCCTTCGGCTCGGTGAAAGCCCTGAACAAAACGTTGCGCGGCTCCTCGAAGATCCGCTCAACCTCAAGGACTGTATCGGGTTCCATATCGATTCCTCTGTTGCAATCGGACGGACATCGTCATAGGTGTCCACAATGAACGCCTTCCGCACGGTCGCGGGATCGACTCTCAGCGAGAGTAATGGATCTAACAATCGTGCAGCGGCGCTAGCCTATCAACGGCCATCCGACCGCTTCCCCACCCGTCTCACATACAGGACAGCGCCCCTTCCCCCATATTGCGCGGAATTCGGCCAGATTCCAGGAGAATCGGCCGAAAAAGAGCCGTGTGCGTTGCCTCACAGCTTGCGATTGTCGGGGACTTTTGTCCCCGCGTTTTGTCGGACCGAGCTTCGCATTTCGCCGGAACGGGGGCATGTTACGGGGACGGCGCCGAAGACCCGAGAGCCGGTCAATCTATGCCGGAAACCCGAGAACCGGTCAATCGATCGTCGACAGCGAGCATGCGATGATCTAGAAACGGCCAGGCGCCGCGTCGTCGCTTCTCCCGCCGCCCGGAAGCCGACCCCGAGGATGTGGTCGATCTGGGAGCTGGGCTCGTCGTCGGGATAGGTCAGCGCCTGCGCGAGGACTTCGTACTCGGTCTGTTTCTGAATGTCTTCGAGGTGCGTGTTGAGGTCGCCGAGGACGATTCGGGGGGCGTCGGGGATGCCACGGCGTCGGGCGACCCTCGCCATGAAGTCTTCGAGAAAACGCAGCTGCTTGCGATTGTCCGGCTGCTTCGTGGTCAAGTGCGTGGCGCCGACGACGACGGGCTTCGGGGTCAGGAGCACGGCGACTATCGCCATCCTTTGCTCCTCTGGGCGAAAGCGCCAGCCAAAGCGGCGGTCGGACGCCCTGCGCACCGGATTCCTCCACGAAGGCAGCCTGAGGGGCTCTGATGTAATCGACGGGGTACGCGGTGGCGAAGGCGATGCCGTATCCGCGTCGAGAGCGCCGAAACATCCTGGCCATGAAGTTGCTCGGCGCGCGGCGGCACGCCGCAAAGCGTCGATGCTCCATTCCCGCGCTCTCGGCGAACGCCGAGAGGATCGATCGGCCGCGATCCTCCCTGACTTCTTGCAGCGCCAGCACATCGGGTTTGAGCCGCGCGATTTCCGCAGCGGCTTCGCGGACCGCCTCGTCGTTCACGGCATCCTCGCCCAGCACGGCGCCGACCCAGGATTGGTTGGCCCGCCCGCTCTGGACGTTGAAGCTCACAAGGCGCCATGGGGATCCTCCGAGGGCTCGAAGGAGAGGCTGATCGAGTTCATGCAGTAGCGCTGCCCGTCGGGGTCTGGGGCGCGTCTGGGAACACGTGGCCGAGATGCGAGTCGCAGGAGGCACAGCGAACCTCGGTCCTGGGATAGCCCAGCTTGTAGTCGACGTCGGTGACCACGGAATCCATCGACGAAGGATCGTAAAAAGCTCGGCCAGCCGCAGCCCGAATCGAACTTCGTCTCCGGAGCGGAAGAGCTCGGCCCCGCACCCGCGGCGGCAATGAGACGCCTTCGCGCCCTTCGCCCAGAAGCTCGCCGCTGAAGGGCTTCCGTTCCGGCCTCGCGCAGCACGTGATACTCGGCGGGAGCGAGAACTGCGCGCCACTCCTCATCCGTTTGCGGGCACAGGAGGTTTCGTCATACCACTATGCTCGCTTTCGTCGCGCGACGTGTCCATCGCTCTCACTCTGAGCGGAATGGACAAGTTTTGAGGGCCAGCGAGGCCGTGCGCCAGCGTCCTAGCCGTGCGCCCGCGACCATGGGCGCACGTTGCGGCAAGTTGCTTTCGTCCTTCGTTCCAGCATCGCCCCAGCGGCGCGGGCGCACGTTGCGGCGCTCATGCGTGAAGGGAAAAGCGCCGCGAGGGCAACCGCCCCGCAACGCCTCGGGCGCGGGCCGCAACCGCTACGCTTTGGAGCCCGCCTCGCTCTTGGCGCCCGCGCGAATCTCCGTGGCGGGGCCTTCGCCGCGTTCGGGAGCGTCTTCGGCGTCGACGCCGCCTTCCCCGGAGCCCTGCGTCCTTCCTTCTTGCGGGCGGCTTCTCCCGCTCGCGCATGCGCGTCTTCGCCGGGCCCGCGAAGTCCCTGCCCGCGCTTCTCCGCCCCTGCGGATCCGGTAAAGATCGAGGCTTCGTATCCGGTTTCCGTCAGCGGCGAGGGCGCCGTCTGGGGGGTCGGTTCGCGGTCGGCCAGAGGAACGCGCACCACCGGCGGGGACGCAGGGAACACCCTGGTGCCCGTCGGGCCACGGTCGCCGTGGCGCCGTTTGCCGTGCGGACCGGACGGGCCGCCCTGAGGGGCTGGCCGAACGGAACGTCGGGCGGCTCTGGTCTTTGCCGTCGGAGACTCTGACGACGTCGGGCCTGCCGAGTTCGGAGCGTCGGGCCTGCCCGCGGGAAGAAGGGCGTCCGCCGCTGGGATTTCCTCGAGCAGCGGATCTGGCGGGTTGACGAAACTGCGCCCGTGGGGTACCGCGTCCGGAGCATTCGCCTGTATCCAGCGAACAAGCCGCTCGCGCACGAAGAACTTGAGATCGATGAGGTTCGAAGGCGTCGCGGCGGAAACAAGCGCCGAGACTTGAATCGACGTGCTCTCGGCGGCGCGAACCTGGATGATTCCGGTGTTGCCGTCCCACAACGTGGTTTCCTTGAGGATCCTGTCGAGTTCGGCGCGCAGAGCTGGAATCGGAACGCTCCAGTCAAGCGGCAGGTCGACGTATCCGAGCATCTCGGGCGCCCGCCGTGTCCAGTTCTCAAAGGTCTTGGTGGTCAGTTCCTTGGACGGCACGATGAGCCTGCGCCCGTCCCACACTTTCAGGACGACGTAGCTGAGCGTGATGTCCTCGACTTTCGCGTACTGGTCGTTGTTCCATATGACGATGTCGCCCATGCGGATCGAGTCGAAAAGGCCAGCTGCAGACCCGCGAACAAGTTGCCCCAGGTTGACTGCGCCGCAAGGCCGGCGACCACGGAGATGACTCCAGCCGAGGCGAAGACCGAGGCGCCGAACGCCCTCTGCCAGCGGGAAGGTCATGAGGATCGCGGCGGCGCCCAAGATCCAGATCGAGACTCCGACCACCCTGTTGAGTATGCGGACCTGCGTCTGCACCTTCCAGTAACGCGACTGCCCGCTCGCCTTCACGCGGTTGAGGATAAGGTCCTGGACGCCCGTCGCAACCGACGAGAGACGAGCCAGGTCAAAGCCGCGATCGTTGCGATGAGGAACGCGTGGTCGGCCCACATGTTCCAGCCGACGTCCCCGCCGCTCGTGGCCATCGGCAGCGCGACGGAGAATCCGATCCACGCCCCGACGACGGCGAAAGAGACGCCCATGGCCTGACGACCGGATGCGAAGCCTGCCTGAGAAAAACGTGGCGCCGCATGATGAAGCGCATAAACATCTGGATGCCGATCGAAACCAGCATGCCCACAAAGAATCCGGTGCCTATGCCCAACAGAATCGTCAGCGCGTCCACCGCAACAGAACCCGCCGTCTCCTTCGCCGGGGCTCCCGCGCGCACAGCCGCAGCGGGCGCGAATGCGGAAACAACTTCGTAACCGTTTGCCAAGAATACTCCCCATGCCCTCAAGGCTAAGCGATGCCGCCTGAAAGTACGCCATATTCCCGCGGAATATGGCCAAGGTGATGCTCGTTCGGAGTTTCGCGGTGCGTGCGCTGCGGCCTCGCAGGCGCAGCGGCCGAGCTTCTGACCGCCGCATCAACCGCCCCGGTCGAGGACATCAACCGCCCCGCCGAGGAACATCGCGCGCGGCGATCGCGCGGACCGTGGCGTCGCGACATCAACCGCCCGGCCGGGGAACATCGGTCCGGCGAACACGGAACGGCGGCCTGGCTTTCGAACAGCGCAAGCGTCTCGGGAGCGGCAGGCGCACCCGGAATCGCAGGCGCTCGGGGCTTTTGGACCGGTGAGCAAGGACACAGCCCATTCGATTTTTGCAATGCCCTCCCCCTTTCACTCTAAGCTAATCGAGTTCCACCAGCCGGCAACGGTGAGGAACGGACAAACAGACAATCAGTCCGCCCCTATCGTCTAGTGGCCTAGGGACGGCGCCCTTTCACGGCGCTAACACCGGTTCGAATCCGGTTGGGGGTGCGAAGGTCAATGAATCTTCATTGGCCCCGTAGCGCAGTTGGTTAGCGCGCCGCCCTGTCACGGCGGAGGTCGCGGGTTCAAGTCCCGTCGGGGTCGCGGACAATCGCCCGGGAAACCGGGCTTTTCGTCTATCAGGCTCTGTAGCTCAGTTGGTAGAGCGTTCGACTGAAAAATCGAAAGGTCACCGGATCGACGCCGGTCGGAGCCACCGCCTCGAATTTGGGACATGCGCGCTCCTCTTTGTCTCCCTTCAGCTTCTCCCGCGCTTCAACGCGTACGAACTTTTGCGTTCGTTTCCCGCGCACGAAGTTTCGCTCTTTTACGCGTGCAGACCCTTGTTCTTCTCGCACCGCATGACTCCTAGTGCGCGAATCCTTGGGACCTCTAAAGCAACAGCTCAACCCCGTCGCTCCGGCAATCCTCGGCCGAGCGACGGACGAACTCAGAGACGCCTCACAACACCCCGGCTTTTTCGGCGCGTTTTGGCACTTCAACACGCATCTCGGCCTTTCGGGGCGTGCCGAGTTCTTGTTGGCACATGTAAAGATTTTTACACGTTCCAAAAACGTGTATTTGACGATCTTTACATGTCAAGAGCGCAGCCCCAGATCCCGCGGTGAAGGAGACTCTGCGCTACCGGGAAGCTCTGTTCGCCGGCTTCGAGGAAGTCCGCCGTCATCCCTCAACACGAATATCGCCCTCAAGGTGAGCTCCCACATAAGCGGCTACAACATGGAGCTGAGGGTCCCTGCCCGGCACTTTCATCGGAAACCCCACGACCTTTGGAAGCCCGGTACGCCCCGAAGGCAAAGAGCTCATCGCCCGCAAGCTCGAGGGATTGGGAGAAGATCGTCCACATCGGAGACGAACTCGACCCATTGGTCGCAATGGCGGTTGCGCACTACCAGTTTGAGGCAATCCACCCTTTTCACGGACAGCAACGGGCGCACGGGAAGGATCCTCAACATCCTCATGCTCATCGAAAGGAGGCTTTTGAGCGAGCCGGTTCTCACCTTTCCCACTACATCATCGAAAACAAAAACGAGTACTCACGACCGCCTCCTGGCCGTGACACGAGACGGCGCCTGGCATGAGTGGCTTTCCTTCATGCTGAGCGCCGTGCAATCGACCTCCGAGGAGACGCTCGCAACCATCGACAGAATCCAAGGGCTTTCGCCGCACGATTCGCGAGCAAATGCGCTCAATCGAAGTTCGAACGCCGACCTTCTGGACCTGCTCCTCGAACGGCCATACTGCCGAATCGCCGACGTCGAAAAACGCCTGCAACGTCACGCGCCCCACGGCGACCAAACGTCTGGAAGAGCTGGTCGCAGCGGGCGTGCTGGACGACAGAAGACCGGCTGAGATAGACTTTTCGTCAACGTGCCGCTGATGGAGATCCTCCGCAATCCCAAAGCCGCGACGTCGGCACGCTGAGAATGTAGGATTAGCCGGCTAAAGCTACTGATCGCGGCGCGCGATATGGCAAAGCAAGTCCAGCACTGCTACGGCAAAATCGATGCCCTGACCCAGCGAAAATAGACACGGCGGCCGACGCCAGCCGGGTCAGCGCGATACGAGCAGAACCAGGCAACAAGTAAACAAGAGAAGGAAAGACCCATGACATTCGTCAACATCACGGCACTCACGTTTCCCGAAGGAGCTCAAGAGGAAATCGAGCGACGCTTCGCAGCCCGAAAAAAGGCCGTCGACGCGGCCGAAGGCTTCTTAAGTTCGAGCTATTGCGGCCGGTGATCGGCGAAAATCGCTACTTCGTCATAACTCGTTGGGATTCGCGTGAAAACGTACGAGCGATGGTCGGCTGCGCGCCCAGCCGGTGGCCACGAGACGACACCCGTCGAGGGTATGCGTGTCGAACCTCTCGGATTCGGTCGTCGAGCTCTAAAAGCACCTGGACCAGGCGGATCAAATACCCGTCTGGATCTTGCACAAGATACTCGAGTTGCCCCTCCGAACCCGCCCCGTGAGCGCTCGTTTGGTACCAGATTTCCCTCAGCTCGCGAAACGGCCGAATGCCCTGATCCATCAGCCGCGAGCGCACGGCATTGACGTCGGGAACCTCGATCTGCAAGTTGAGGCCTCTTCCCCGAGGCGAGCGCACTCTGGCGGTGAACCACGCTTTCCGGGTGATCTTCTTCCAGCATGAGTTGGGCTCCGTTGAGGTCGAGGTAGGCGAACAAAGGCTCGTCTCTTGTGAAGAGCACGAGTGAAGCCGATGCCTTTGACGTAGAAGTCAAGGCTCTCGACTATGTCGCTCACAGACAATTCGGGAACGAGCGGATTCCAACGCATAGCCCGATCATGGCATATGTTCGGTGGACCTAACTGTGGGACCTCGTACACTTTGTGGATAAATCTCGTTAAAACGGCCAAATTCGCATAGACTTCGCGTCAAGTAGCCTCGCGGCAGAGCCCTGAAAGGAGGGACTTCTTCCATGAGTCCAAAGACGGCCCATGTCCAAGTCCTTGCCCCGTTGACCGGCGTCATGGTGCCGATCGAAAGCGTTCCCGATCCCGTCTTTCGCGCAGAAGATGGTCGGCGATGGATTCTCCATCGACCCTTTCGACGGCACGGTTTTCGCTCCGGTTTCGGGAGAGATCGTCGATCTCCAAAACGCCCATCACGCCCTCACGATACGCACGCCGGAGGGGATCGAGATCCTCATCCACGTCGGCCTTGAAACTGTCAGCCTGGAAGGACGCGGATTCACGCCCCACGTCGCCAGGGGTGACAAGGTCGCGGTCGGCGACAAGCTCATAACCTTTCGACGTCGACCGGGTCTGCCCGCGAGGCGAAAAGCCTTCTCACCCAGGTGGTCGTCGCCAATATGGACGCGATCGCCTCGATCCGGCCTGAAACCGGAATGGTGGTCGGCGGGAAGGTCGCTAGCGCCACGATCGAGCCCGCCGCGCCCGAAGAGCCCGCGCATCGGCCGGCGGCGGGGGCGAGGCCTTTCGTCGGGCACGGTCGTCATCCCCAACCCGACGGGATCTGCACGCGCGGCCCGCTGCGACCCTCGTCGCCCTGGCCAAGGCTTCGAGAGCGACATCAGCTGGCCTCCCAGGAAACACCGCCAACGCCAAATCGATCGTCGCCATCATGGGCATGGGCCTCGCCCACGGCCAAGAGGTCGAAGTCAGCGCCACCGGGCCCGACGCCGAGCGCGCACTCGCCGAAGTCATCGAGGGCGATCGACGACGGACTCGGGGAGGAGCCCGGTGCCCGCAGGCTCGCCCGGCCCCTGAATCGGCCGCCCCCGCGCAAGCCGTTCCCGCGCAAAGAGCCGGCGGCCCGCCGCTCGGAGGACCCCTGACGTCTACCTCGGCATTCCCGCTTCGCCGGGCCTGGCCGTAGGCGCGCTCGTCCAGCTGCGCACGCAGGAGTTCGCCATCGTCGAGGCGGGGCTCAACCCAGCCGACGAGCGACGCACCCTGCGCGACGGGCTCAACCGCGCACTGTGGTCCTTGGGGGAGCTCGCCGACGGTTTGCGCAGGCAAGGCGATGAGGAACGCGCCGCGATCTTCTCCGCACACGAAGAGCTGCTGCAGGACCCGGAGCTTCTTCACCTCGCGAATGTCGCGGTAAACGAAGGAAAGAGCGCCGCTTTCGCTTGGCGCAACGCCTACACGACGTTCGCCGACCAGCTTGAGTCCCTGGGCAACGAGGTGCTCGCCGGGCGCGCCACGGACGTGCGCGACGCCGGCGTCCGCGTGCTCCAGGAGATCACCGGGCAGAAGCTCGAACGCCCCGAGCTTCCCGACAACACGATCCTCGTGGCCGAGAGCTGACGCCTTCGGACACGGCTCAGCTCGACCGTTCGAAGGTCGTCGGATTTTCGCGACCGTCACCGGCGGGGCCTCCTCTCACGTCGCGATCATCGCGCGTTCGCTCGACATTCCCGCAATCGCCGGGAATTGAAGACGCCGTCCCTCGACCTCGAAGACGGCACTCGGGCGGTCCTCGACGGAACCTCCGGCGAGCTGCGGACGAACCTTTCCGAGGCCGGCCTTTCCGCGGTTCGCGAAGCGCAAAGGAACGCATCGAGGCCCGCAAGGCCGCCGAATACGCGAGGAAGAGACGAGCCGGCGGTGACCTCCGACGGGCGACGGGTCCAAGTGGTCGCCAACATCGGCGGGGTCGACGACGCAAAGGAATCGCAGACGAACGGCGCCGAGGGCGTCGGCCTTCTGCGCAGCGAGTTCGATCTTCCTGGACGCGCCGACGCCCCCAGCGAGGACGAGCAGGTCGCGATCTACGCTGATTGCGCGCGCCTGGCGCCATGGGTCAACCGCTCGTCATTCGCACGCTCGACGTCGGCGGAGACAAGCCGCTCGCCCTACCTCCCTCGGTAGAGAAGACAATCCCGTTCCTCGGTCTGCGCGGCGTGCGGGTGGGCTTGACCGCCCCGACACTCTGCGTCCCCCAGATCCGCGCGATCCTTCGCGCCGCGGACGAGGGCGCCAAGCTCCACGTCATGTTCCCGATGGTCGCCACGATCAGCGACTGGCGTCGCGCGAAAGGCGATGTGGGACGAAGAGGCCGAAGGCCATCCGCACAGGGACAGGTGAGTCTGGGCATCATGATGGAGGTTCCTTCCGTCGGCGTGATGGCCAAGCAGTTCGCCGCAGAGGAGGGCCTCGACTTCTTTCAGCGTCGGCTCGAACGACCTGACGAGCTACACCCTGGCGATGGACCGGGGAAATGCAAAGGTCGCCGCACAGGTGGACGCCTGCGACCCTTCGATCCTGGCTCTCATCGGCCAGGCGGCCGAAGCCCTGCACGAGAAAGGCAGGGTGGATCGGCGTGTGCGGCGGCGTCGCCTCAGACCCGCAGGCGGTTCCGATCCTCGTAGGTTTGGGCGTGGACGAGCTCAGCTGCTCGATCCCGGCCATTCCTTCGATCAAAGCGAAAGTCAGGGCGTATTCCTACAGCGAGTGCAAGTCGCTCGCCGATGCCGCACTGACGTCCGCGACCCCCGAAGAAGTCCGCGCCCTCGTCCCTGCTCGACGAGGTCTGAGGAGAGTAACCATGAGTACCGCTTCCGAGATCGTCGCCGCCGTCGGCGCCCCTGAAAATATCTCCAGCCTCACCCATTGCGCCACGCGCCTGCGTTTCCAGCTGGTCGACGCTTCGAAAGTCGACGGCGACGTGATCGATGCGATCGACGGCGTCATGGGTTCCGTCCCCCAATCTGGGGAACGCTATCAGATCATCATCGGCGGCGCCGTGCAGACGGTTTTACAACGCCATCAACGCCCCTGCCCGGAGATGCAGACGGGCGTCGCCAGCCGACCGACGCTGAAATCAAAGGCGGCCGCCCGATCCGGCGGGTCCCCGGGGCAAGTCCGCCTGGCTCGACACGTTCTTTCGAGTTCCTGTCGGATTCGTTCCGTCCGTGCTCTGGCGCGCTGCTCGGCGCTTCGCTCATCATCACCTTCATGTCGATCATGGCGACGCTCCAGGTCGTCGGGAATTGGTCCGACCCGAGGTGACCCTGTCGCCCTTCGTGGACGTTCGTCAATCTCATGTGGCAGTCGGTGTTCACCTTCCTGCCCCTGATGGTGGCGTACAACGCCTCGAAGAAGGCGGGCGCCGATCCGTGGGTCGGTTTCGCAATCATGGCCTTCGTCATGCTTCCGGGCTTCACGGCATTGGGCAAAGCATCCGACGGAGACCATCGAGCTCGCGGGAGGCAAACAAGATTCCCGATCGTTGAGGTCTTTCGGCCTGCCGTTGACCGTTCCCAGGGCTACGGCTCGCAGGTGTTCCCGCCGCTGTTCATGGCCGTGGTCCTGGGGCTTTTGTACAAGCTGCTCAAGAGATCATCCCCGAGAAAACGTGCAGCTCGTGTTCGTGCCTTTCTTGGCCTTCGTCGTCATGATCCCGCTGACGGCCTTCCCTCATCGGGCCCGCTGGAATCTACGTCGGCGGATGGATCGGCAAACTCGCTCGGTGCGATCAATGACTTCTCGCCGTTCATTTTCGCGATCATCGTGCCTCTCGCCTACCCGTTCATGGTGCCGGTCGGGCTGCACTGGCCGATCAACGCGATCATGCTCGCCAACATCGCCTCGCAGCGGGCCAGTGATTACATCCAAGGCCCGATGGGCGCCTGGAACTTCGCCTGCTTCGGCGCGACGGCGGGAGTTCTGTTCCTCGCTTTCCGCGACCGGGACAAGCAGATGCGCCAGACGGCGACCGGCGCTGGCCGCCGGCCTCCTCGGAGGCATCTCGGAGCCGTCCCTCTACGGCATCCATCTGCGGTTCAAGAAGATCTACTCGCGAATGCTGCCCGGCTGCCTCGTGGGCGGGTCATCATCGGCATCGGCGGCGGCGTGAACATCAAGGCATTCGTCTTCACTTCACCGCTGACGATCCCCACCTTTCGACAATATCCCTTCTGTACGCGATCGCCGTGCTCGCGGCACTTCACCACCTCATGCTGCTGGTCATCTTCCTCGACTACCGCACGCCCGAGGACAAGGCCGCCGCGCGTCTAAGACTTCTGCCGATGCAGACGCGACGTCGGCGGAGGCCTCCGCCGATGCACAGCCGCCGCACCCGCCGGGCTGCAGCGGCCGGAGCCTCGCCCGCCGGGGCACGATCGAGCAAAGCCGCGTCGAGGCCCTTTTTGCGCGGTCTCGGCGGCCCGCGACAACGTGTCGACGCTCGAGAGACGTCGCTTCGACGCGTCTGCGCGTCGAAGTCCGCGATTCTTCGCTGGTCGATCTCGACGCTCTCAACTCCGCCGGCGTTGCAGGCGCCGCCGAGGTCGTCCCCGGGAGTCTGGCATGTGATCCTCGGGCAGAAGCGTCCGCTTTCGCAAAAGGCCTCACGCCTCGCGGAGGCATCCGCCAAGTAGCTCCACGGCCCACTGCCAGCAGCACCCCCGGTTTGCCGCACAGTTCGCGCTGTGCGGCAAACCGATTTCAAGGTGCCCAAAACAGAGGATTCGGCACTGACGCGTCCGGGCGTTTAAGAACAGACAGACTTTTCTCTGCCCCCAGAAAGTTCAAGAACAGGCCGCCCCTCGCCAAAAAGCCTGAGAAAAAACCGATTCGAAAGCGCATTTTGCGATACTACGTCTGACGTACTACGCTTATGGGAGTGCATTCGGTCGCGACCCGAAGCCTGCGGCTTCGGGTCGATCCGCCGCAATGTCAATCCCAAATAGACCGCGCGAAATCTCGGACGAAAGGAATCCATGATCGGCGGCGACGCGATCCGCGGATACATCGACCTCATGGTCGCTTTCGATTCTGCGGGAACATGCCTCATACCCGTACGAGCTCGTCAAAACCATTACCGAGATCTCAGGCGGCGCCTGCACCATCAAGCAGACCACGCTTTACAGCGCGGTCAAAGCGCCTCGAAACCACGGGTCTCGTCGCCTCGTTTCCCGACGTTTCCGAGTCGGGGAAAACCGCGAACCTACCACCGAATGACCGACGAAGGGCGAATATCCCTGCGCTCCAAAATCGCCGAATGGAAGGCCACGCGAGCCGTCGTCGATCGATTTGTGAAAGAAGTCACTAATGGATGTTATCTACGCCTATCTCGACACCATGTTCTCCCCTATGCCTCCAGCCCCCGCCTCGACGCGGCGAAAGAGGAACTGCGAGGGATGATGGAGGACGCCTACTCCGCCAGAGTCGCGCAAGGCAATTCGCACAACGAGGCGGTCGAGGGCGGTCATCACCGAGTTCGGCAACCTCGACGAACTCGCCGAAGTGCTCGGCATTTCAGCCGGGACTCAATCGCGCGAACAGCGCACACGACGACGCCCGCAACGCGACATCCCCCAGCTCGGCGGCGCCCGATTCCGACGACGCCGCAGCGCGAGACGCGAACCCCGCGAGCGCCCACGCCCCGCGCACAGCCCCTCGGACGCGCGCCCCGGCGCCTGCCGCAAACGGACGGGCCGCAAGCTGCACCCCGTCCCCAAAGCTTCGAAGGCAGACTCGACGACAGGCTCCGCAGCCTCCGATTTCACGGCGACCCGCTTCATCGACCCCGACGTGCAGGCGCGCCAACCGGGCAGACCGTCCGACAACAGGGGCCAGTGGCGGAACTGCGGGCGGAAGGAGGAAATTGGGACGATGAGTCAGGGCACCCGAGTCGACGTCTTCGCGGCCATCTTCTGGCCCGTCATCACAGCCGTCTACCTTTTGTGGAGTTTCATCTGGCACGCTTGGGGCGTTTTCGTGGATTATTTGGCCCGTCTCCGGACTTCTCTTCGGCCCCGCAGTGATCATTGCCTCGGCTTGGTTGAATCGCCGAGACAAGCGCAGGAACAGCCCAACTCCCTAAACTCCCGCGGAACAATCGCAAATGGACCACAGTCTACTTTACGTTTTTCTAAAATTTTACTCCAGTAGACTTCCAGAAAAGCCTCAGTAAATCTCCTGTCCAGCTTTACACTTGAAGCATGGACGAGAAGACAACGCCTTTAACAGCAATGCCGCCAAGAACGGACGGGAGCGCAAAAGGCGGCCTCCACACCGCCACCCGTTGCGAGCGGGAGCAAACACCTTGCAAACGCCCGGGAGCGGCTTGCCGACAACCAGCCCGTCGGCAGCCAGCTGACCGCCGAACGCGTGCAGCCCGTCGGCAGTCGGCTGCCGGTCGAACGCGGGCTGCCCGCAAACGGCCGGCCCACAGGCGACGAACCCGCAGACGAATCCGCTGAGGGCCAGTCGGCCGGCGACGCTTTCGGCAGGCGACCTCGGCGCCGAGACTCTTTCGCGCCGGAAGCGGCGGAAGGCCGCCAAGGCGGCCAAGCGCGCGGCCAACCCCCGCAAGTACAAGCGGCGGCGGCGCATCGTCGCGGCAAGTTCGCTCTCCGTCGCGCTCGCCGTCGGAACGGGAACCGCTTGGGCGCTCAACCGTTACGTCATCGACCATGTCGAAATCTCCAACGTCAAGGGAGTACGAGGCCAAAACAGCAGGCGTCCGCGTCGAACGCCGCGAAAGGACTATTCGAGCAGCAACGTCAAAAACGACGGTGACGGACAGCTCGTACACGGGAGCGAACGGCACGGTCAAGGTCGAACAGATCGCCACCGGCTCCGGGGGACGACACTGTCACCTACTACGTCGCCACCGTGAAGCTCACGGACGCGACCGCCCTGAAGTCCGCCTTCGCCAACAACCAGTTCGGGCGCAACATCACTCAGAAAACCTCGACCATCGCCTCGAACAACAACGCGATCTTCGCGATCAACGGCGACTACTACGGTTTCAGAAGCAGCGGAATCGTCATCCGCAACGGGGTCGTCTACCGCGACGACGGCGCCCGCGCCGGCCTCGCCTTCTACCGCGACGGATCCGTGAAAATCTACGACGAAACCAGCACAAACGGCCAGAAACTCGTCAAGCAAGGCGTGTGGAACACCCTGTCCTTCGGCCGTCCCTCGTCAAGAACGGCACGATCGTTGACGGAATCGACGACGTCGAGATCGACACGAACTTCGGCAACCACTCGATCCAGGGCAACCAGCCTCGCACCCTGGTCGGCGCGAAGAGGACGGCACGCTGGTCTTCGTCGTCGTCGATGGAAGGGACGCCGGATACTCGCGCGGCGTCACGATGACGGAAGCCGCCAAGATCATGCTCGAGCAGGGCTGCGTCACCGCCTACAACCTCGACGGCGGCGGCTCCTCGACCATGTACTTCAACGGCGAGGTCATCAATGAGCCCTCCAACGGCGGCGAGCGCGGAACGTCGGACATCCTCTATGTGGAGAAGCTGTCATGATCGTCGTCATTCCGGCGCTCGAACCCGATCGCAGGCTTCCCGACCTCGTCTGCGACATCCGCAGGGAGCTCCCGGACGCGCAAGTCCTCGTGGTCGACGACGGGTCCGGCCCCGGCTACTCCCCCATCTTCCAGGAGGCGCGGGACAACGGCGCGCGAGTCATCGGATACTCCAGAAACCGCGGGAAGGGCTACGCGCTGCGAACTGCCTTCCGGTGGTGTCTCGAAAACGCGCCCGGCCAGGAGGTCGTCTGCGCCGATTCGGACGGCCAGCACAGACCCGCCGACATCGCGGCGGTCGCCCGGGAGGCGCGCAGCGATCCGCAGGCGTTGGTGCTGGGAGTGCGGGCCTTCGCGGGCGACGTGCCGGCCAGGTCTCGTTTCGGCAACGCGATGAGCGCGCAGTTCTTCAGACTGGCGTCGGGAGTGAAGGTCGCCGACACCCAGACGGGGCTCCGCGGATACGGCCCCGACCAGCTCAAAGGCCTGCTCGACGTTCCCGGGGACCGTTTCGAGTGGGAGCTCAACGCCCTGCTGGCGGCTGCAGACGCCAAGCGGCGAATCGTGCAGACGCCGATCGAAACCGTGTACATCGACGCGAACTCGGGTTCGCATTTCCGCCCGCTTCGGGATTCGTGGCGTGTGTTCCGCCCCCGCTCGCCTTTGCGGGCGTGGGGTGTTCTGCTGGGCCCTCGAGCTCGCCCTCTTCCTGGCCTTGGCGGGCCATTTCAACCTTCTGGCCGCCGTCGTCGGCTCGCGGCTGACGTCCGGCGTCGTCAACTTCGCCCTCAACAAGCTGGGGGTGTTCCGCGACCATTCGACCGACAGGACGTGGAGTCAGATCAGGCAGTACACCCTGCTGGCGCTCGCGCTCATGGCCGTGACGTACGCCGGCGTCGAGGCGCTCGGCCTGTTGCACGTGCCGCTGTGGCTGGCGAAGATCGCCACGGACGTCCTTGGATTCGCCGTGAGCTTCGCGGTGCAGCGCCGTTTCATCTTTGCGCGCGCCCGCACGGGCGAGGCGTTGAAGGAAGGCTCGGGAGTGCCCGTCAGAGCACCGCGACGGCGGCGTCGTAATTGGGTTCGTCGGCGATGTCGGAAACGAGTTCCCGGTGGAGGACGGTTCCCTCGGCATCGAGGACGACGACGGCGCGGGCAGAAGCCCGGCCAGCGGAGTGTCGACGAGGGTGACCCCGTAGTCCTTTCCAAAGCTCGAGCGGAACGACGAGCCGACGAGGACGTCGTCAATGCCCTCGGCCGCGCAGAAACGGCCGGCGGCAAACGGAAGGTCAGCCGAGACGCAGACCACCGCGGTGTTGTCCAAAGACGCCGCCCGCTTGTTGAACTCGCGGACCGACGCGGCGCACACACCGGTGTCGATGCTCGGGAAGATGTTGAGGACGACCCGCTTGCCCGCGAGGGACTCGCTCGTCAGGTCGGAAGGTCGGCTGCCGTCAGGGCAAAGGCAGGCGCGGCAGAGCCGACTGCCGGCAGTTCGCCGACGGTGTTGGCGGGTTCTCCATGGAAAACGAATGGTAGACATAAGCCAATTTTTTCGACGCATCGAGCGCAATCGCGCAAGACGCAAAAAGTATCGCTGATAACGAACCGAGGGCCGCGGGCGGGGAGGAAAACGGTGCGTGGGCTTCGCCTTTTCCGCCCTCGTGGGTGAGAATAGTTGTGCATTGTCGACCGCCGCGATACGAAGGGGAATGAGGGTGGACAATTCTAATGCGCAAGAAGAGGCGCTGCGAGCTCGCGCGCAAGCAGAGTATGCGAAGCTTCGGGAGCAGATGCGCCGCCAGGACGGGGAGTCCCTGAAGGGGGCCTCGAAGGCCGCACGCACGGCCGCTCCAGCCGCTTCGGGAGCAGCCCCGGCGGATTCGCGCCCTTCCGGCGTCGGCGGCGCCCCCGACGGCCCAGCGACTCAGCCCGACGCCGCGGCCGCGCAGCCTTCGGGCGCGGGCAAGCCCACCATCGGCTCCCTCGTCGCAGACCTGTCTTCGCAGGCATCAACCCTGGTGCGCGGAGAGCTGGAGTACGCTCAGGCGAACCTCAAGGCCAAGGTCAAGAACCTGGGGATGGGCGGAGTCCATCTGGGCATCGCCGCATTCATAGGCCTGTATGCGACGGGGATGCTTCTCGTGACTTTCGCCCTCGTCCTGGCAATATGGCTTCCCGTGTGGGCGGGCTTCCTCATCGTGACGGCCGCGCTGCTGCTGTTCGCGGGAATCTTCGCGCTTCTCGGAGCGAAGAAGCTAAAGGCGTCGCAGGCCTACAAGGTGTCCCCGGCGACGGATTCGGCAAAGACGTCGCCGCCTTCAAGAACGGATTGAAAAAAAGTGAGCAACAAAACCCAACGACGACGACAAAGACATCGAGCAGATCGAGGCCAATCTCGCTGCGACCCGCGAATCGATGACCGCCACGGTCAACGAGCTGGCCGCGCGGCTCAACCCCTCGACTCTGGCGGAGGACGCCAAGGAACAGGTCAAAGCCAAGGCCTCTCATGCCGCTGAGACGGTCAAGGGGTCGTGTCCGACGCCAAGCAGGAGACCGGCGCGCCTTGGGGATCGTCGGCGGAACCGCGGCGGCAGCCGTCGGCCTCGTTGCCCTGAAGTTCGCGCGCCGTCGCCGTCGGCGGGCCAAGAAACGCGTTTGAGGGCAATCGCACGCGTTCGACGTGGCGCTGACGCACCCATGCGCGCTAAGCTATAGAACGCGAACGGATGAGTAAACCATTGGGGCGCCGTTGAGCTTGCCCCGCGATGAGACGAAGGGGTCGAGCCATGGGGGCGCGGCCGTCAAAAAGGCTAAGCAACGCAAAGTAGCTAGAGATCTCAAGTATTTCACCCCGGATACCGATTATGAAGCCTTGGAGCGCGAGCTCAAAGCGTCTTCAAAGAGCGACGACGAGCGGGACGACTACGACAGTACGACGTCCCGCCCGCCACGGACGAGTGGGACGAAGACGACTGGAAGCCATCGCGCTGACGACGTCTGGCGAGGAGCGGTGCAGCGGGTTTCGCCCGTCCGCACCGCCCTCGCCAACCTCTCCGCTTTGACGAGTCAGGCTCTGGCTTGACGGCGCATTTTCGACGCCAGACTCCGCAAATTCAACAGTCCGCAGATTTTTAACTATAGGCCCCCAAAGACCCGGACGGTTCCGCCGTGTACGCCCTTCGTCCCGGCCACGACTCGCTCTGAGGCCGCCGCGCTCGAAGCCGCCCCTGCGCCCGCAACCGAACCGGCGAGTGCGCGCGAAGCCGCCCCTGCGCCCGCATCGACATCCTCAGCCACGGCCCGATCGGCCAGGCAGCGCAGCCGCAGGCCGCACTGGCGGCGACGACGGCGTCGACCTCTTCCTCCGCGAGCACGGCGACCATTCCGACTCCCATGTTGAGCGTGTCTTCGAGGTCTTCCCAAGCGACCCCGCCAAGCTCGCGCACAACCGAGAAAAACCGCCGGGACCTCGATGGACGAGCGGTCGATCGAGGCGCGCATCCCGGCGGGCACGACCCGCGCCAGATTGGCCGCCAGCCCGCCGCCCGTCACATGCGAGAAAGCGTGAACCCTCCCCGAAACCTCCAGGCACAGCGGAGTAGAGCCGCGTGGGCTCCAAGAGCTCCTCCCCCAGCGTCCGCCCGAACTCGGGCACATCGCGGTCCAAAGGCCAGCCCGATTCGGCGACGATTCGGCGCACCAGCGAGTACCCGTTGGAATGCAGGCCGCTGGAGGCGATGGCGAGGACGACGTCGCCCGCTTCGACGCGCTCGGGGCCGAGGGCCTCGTCGGCCTCCACCACGCCGGTGGCCGCGCCGGCGACGTCGTAGTCGTCAGGCGCCATGAGGCCGGGGTGCTCCGCCGTCTCTCCGCCCAGAAGAGGGACGCCCACGAACTCGCACGCCCGCGCGACGCCGCGCACGACGTCGGCGATCCGCTCGGGGTCGACGCGCCCGCAGGCGATGTAGTCCGTCATGAGGAGCGGGCGCGCGCCGACCACCGCGATGTCGTCGACGACCATGCCGACGAGGTCCTGGCCGATCGTGTCGTGCACGTCGAGGGCGCGGGCTATGGCGATCTTCGTTCCGACGCCGTCGGTCGACGTCGCCAGAAGGGGCCTTTGGAACTCCCTCAGGGCGGAGGCGTCGACCATTCCGGCGAAGCCCCCACCCCGCCGACGACGTCGGCGCCGAGCGTCGCCCGACGGCGGCTTTCATGAGCTCGACGGCGCGGTCCCCGGCCTCCGTAGTCGACCCCGGCCGCCGCATAGGCGGATACCCGTTCTTTCACCGTTCCTCCAATCGTCCTTTCACCGGCTTTCCGACGGCTCGCCCGCGCCCCCGAGCGCGCTGAGAACGTCGGACCCCGAAGAGGCCGCGACGCTCACGACGTCCACGGGATACCTTCCCGTGAAGCAAGCCGATGCACAGATCTTTCCGGGCCTGCTCGGTGGCTCGCACCATGCCGTCGAGGATATGTACCCGAGTGTGTCGGCGCCGACGGCGCCGCAGATTTCCTCGACGCCCATCGAGTTGGCGATGAGCTCGCCTCGAGTGGGAAAGTCGATCCCGAAGAAGCAGGGCCAAGTCACCGGCGGCGAGGAGATGCGGATGTGCACCTCCGCGGCCCCGGCTTCCGCAGCATGGCGACGAGGGCGCGCTGGGTGTTGCCGCGGACGATCGAATCGTCGACGACGACGAGCCGCTTGCCCTCGATCACTTCCTTCATGGGATTGAGCTTGAGGCGGATGCCTCGCTGGCGCTGCAGCTGCGTGGGGCGATGAAGGTTCGTCCGACGTAGGCGTTCTTCACCAGGCCTTGGCCGTAGGGGGATGCCCGATCCCCTGCGCGTATCCGATGGCGGCGGGCGTGCCCGAAGACGGCGTGGCGATGACGAGGTCGGCCTCGACCGGGTGCTCTTCGGCGAGGATGCGGCCCATCTCCAGACGCGCCGAGTTGACGGACCGCCCGGCGATGGCCGTGTCCGGGCGCGCGAGGTGAGACGTATTCGAAGACGCATCCCGCCCTCTTCGGCTCGGCCCACATGTGGGACTCGACGCCGCCTTCGCCGATGACGAGAAACTCGCCGGGGCTGACCTCCCGCTCGAATTCGGCGCCGACGATGTCGAGCGCCGCGGTTTTCCGACGCCACGACCCATCCGCCGTCGAGCCTGCCGAGCACGAGGGGCCGGAAGCCGTGCCGGTCGCGCGCGGCATGAGGCGGGTTTCGTCCATGAAAGCGAGGGAAAAGCCCCTCCAGACGCGGAAGGACGCTCAGGGCGGCGTCGGCGAGGCTCAGCGCGTCGGTGCAGCCGAACAGCGCGGTGAGAACGGCCGTGTCCGTGGAGGAGCCGCGGCCGAGCTCGCCCGTGAGGTCCTCGCCCGAGCGCGCACGGACCTCTTCCATCAGCTCCGCGGTGTTCGTGAGATTCCCGTTGTGGGCCAGCGCGACGGTTCCCAAATGCGCGTCGCCCGGCGCCGGGCCCTCGGACGGCGATGAGAAACAGGGTCGGGCCCAGGGTCGGCTGGGCGTTTTTCCCAGGCGGAGGCGCCGGTGGTCGCGTAGCGGACGTGGGCGACGCCCATGTGCCCGTTCAGCGTGGACAGCGATTTTTCGTCGAACACCCTGCGAGACGAGGCCCATGTCCTGTACACGAGGATCGTCTGGCCGTTCGACACGGCGATTCCCGCCGATTCCTGCCCGCGATGCTGCAACGCGTAGAGCCCGTAGTACGCCAACTGAGCCACCGGCTGACCGGGTGCGTACACTCCGAAGACACCGCATTCCTCCTGCGGTTTTTCGCCGGGAAAGAGCTCGGCGGTCAAGCGCCCATCAGCCACCACGGACCAATTGTCTCACAATGCGGGTTGCCCGCATCCGCCGTTTCCCGAATGTCGGACGAGTTCGCCGCGAGCGGCCCGCCCACGGCGCGGCGGATCAGGGTCGCGCGGCGTTCGCCGCCTTTCGGGCCGGCCGCGCCCCGTGCGGGTCAGGGAGCCTGCGCCCCCGGAGAGGCGGAATTCGACGGTCGACGTCGCGACATCGGCCCTGTGCAAAACAGCGGACACCCTCTCCCCGCGAACGAGCGGATCGCCGACGATCGTCGCCTGGACCGCAGGGCTCGCGGATCATCACTTGCCGACGCCGCCCGCATCCTCCCCGGCGGCCGGCTTGCCGCGCCGGCGAAGCACGTCGACGACGACGCCGTCGAACGCCTCACCCTCGCGCCCGGCAAGCACGAGCGCCTCGACGGCGTCCAGGGCGCCGCGTTCATACTGACCGGCGATTTTGGCGGAAGCGGCCATCTCCTCGGGCAACTTGCCGAGGCCCTGGCGAACCCACGCCGGCAGATCGTCGCCCGTGCAGATGCAGCGGCGGGTTTCGAGCGCATACCTGTCGGCAAGCCGGCGAAGCGGCGCCGTCACATGCGCGTACCTCGTCGCGAGGGCGGCGTGGTCGAGCACAGATCTCCCCGCGATGCCTGGCCTCTCCGCGGTTCGCGTCTCCGCCGCCGTCGGCGGGCAGAGCCCGGTACCCGCTCCGCGAAACAGACTCACGGCCTCGTTGAGGAAGGCCGCGCCGGCCGAGCTGTGCGCGCCGACCCCGCGGACGAAATACGGGTAGCTCACGCCCTCCGGCCAGATCAGGCCAAGGACCCGGGCAACCGAGCGCAGGCGTTCGACGTCGCGCCGCTCGGCGGGCGGCATCGTTCTGAGAATTCCCACGTTCGCGTCTCCCATGAGCCGGGCTGCGGCGATGCCCGTCACGAGGGACAGCTGCGCATTCCATTCCTCGACGCGCGTCATCGTGCGGTAGGAGAGCCGGTACCCGCCGTTGTGAGGCTCGACCGCCTGGACGGGCAGCGCCAGGGAGATTCCACCGCGGGAGGCCTCGAGGTTTGGCGCTTCATGCCGACTTCGGCGAGGAGCGCGACCTGGTCTTCCCTTCACCTCCGGGGAAGCGGAGGCCGCCGTCGAGGCGGATTGAACCTGGTCGTAGCTGAGCTTGGCCACGGAGCGGACGGCGGCCAGCTCGACCCACGTCCACGTGAGCTCGCCGGCGGCGTCGAGGTGGTGATACCAGAGGTAGGCGGGGCGCTCTTCGCCGGGAAGCAGGGAGGCGGCGCCGTGCGAAAGGACCTCGGGGTGGAGGGGAATCGAGCCGTCGGGTCCGTAAAAGGTCTGCCCGCGGCGGTGGGTTTCCCCGTCCAGCGGCCCGCCCGGTTCGATGAACGTTCCGACGGCGGAGACGGCGTATCGAAGGAGGTAGCCGTCGCCTTCGCGCTCGATGAAGAACGCCTGGTCGAGGTCGAGCGAGCCGGCCGGATCGACCGTGACGAAGGGAATGTCGCACCGGTCGACGAAGCGCGCCCGGAAATCGGGGTCGTCTTTCCACCGAGCGGCGGCGCGTTCGGCGTCGGCTGCGGCCTCCGCGGGGAAGCCGGCTACGATTCCGAGCTTTTCCCTCAGTGCGGCAAGGGCTCCGGCGACCGCGCGGGATCCGGCGACGTTCGTTTTGATGAGACGTTGTGGCACTGACTCAGCCTATCGGCGCCAAAGGAGGCTGTCACTCCGCCCAGCGGTCTAGCGTCGCGTCCGCAAACAGCGGGAAGCAGGGGCCGAGGTCGGCCCGCGCCCCGGACGCCGTCGCCTTTCCCGACCTTTCGGCCTCGCTCCAGGTCAGCGAGCCGACGACGAGGTCGAGGAAGACGCCGACCTCCATTTCGACGACGTTGGGCGGGGTGCCGCGTCTGTGGGCGGGCCCCCGGCCGATTTAACTCGCCCCGGCGAAGGGAACTCGCACCTCGACGCTGCGCCCCGGGCAGCGCTGCGCAAAAGCTCCCGGAGGGGCGAAGCGGGCGGCGGTGCGGGCCTGGCCCCGCCTCAAGGCGTCTCCGGCCGCCGCTCTGGCTAAAAAGCGGCATGGCCTCATGCGGTTCGATCGTTCCCGGCATGCTCCCAAGGCTATACCCGCGCCGGGACAATCCCGCAGTCCGCCCGCCCCGCTCTCTCACATGCCATGTATTCACCACGCAAAAACAGCGCGAACAGGCGTAAACTGACACGTAGGCGGAGAATCAGGCCGGCATCGCCGATTTGGGCGGGCACAACAAGGGAACGCGCCCGGCGAGGACGCGGCGCCGCACGCCAGGGGACGCCGGCGGGCCGACGCCGAAGCGTTCCCCTCGCCGCCGTCCGCGCCAATGAGGCCTGCGCATTGCAGCCCGTCCGCCCCGTTTGCCGCATATTCCCTCTGAAGTTCGACAAAGGTTCCGCCAAATGATCGTCACCCTCACTCCAAACCCGTCCCTCGATCGCACCGTCACCCTGCCGGGCCCGCTGCTGCGCGGGGCCGTGAACCGTCTGGGCTCCGTCACGGTCGAGCCCGGCGGGAAGGGCGTCAACGTCGCCCGCGTGCTGGCCTCCTCCGGCCAGGGAGGCCACGGCCCTCGTCCCCGCCGCGTCGGACGACCCGCTCCTCAGGGCGATCGATTCCCTCGGCCTGCCGGGCCTGCCTGCCGGGCCGTTCCCGTGAGCCGGGGCGGCCCCGAATCAACACCGCCGTCACCGAGCCCGACGGAACGACGACGAAGCTCAACGAGTCCGGCGCGGGCCTGAGCGAGGCCGAGGTCGCGGCCGTCGAGGGCCGCGCTGTCCGAGGAGCTGCGCTCCGCCTCGGACGGGCGCAGCTGGGCCGTGCTCTCCGGGTCGCTTCCGCCGGGAGCCCCAGTCGACTGGTATGTCCGCCTCGTCGGCCTGCTCCGGCCTCTGGGCGTGCGCATCGCCGTCGACACCTCGGACGCCCCTCTTGCGGCCCCTGGCGGCCGGCCTTCCGGACTGCGCGCCGGACCTGATCAAGCCCAACGGGCAGGGAGCTCGCCCAGCTGGCCGGCCGAGGCGCGACGGACTTGGAGGACGCCGCCGTCGCCGGCGACTTCGGCCCTGGTGGCCGAGGCCGCGCGCGTCCTCGTGGAACTCGGGATCGGCGCCGTTCTGGCGACCCTGGGGCCCGCGGGAGCCGTTCTGGCCACCGGCGAGGCGCCTGGCGCGCCACCGCCCCTCGGTTCCTGTCGTCTCCACCGTAGGCGCGGGAGACTCGTCCATCGCGGGGTACATCCTGGCCGACGTCCGCGGCGGCGGGCAGACCGAGCGCCTGCGCACCGCCATGGCGTACGGCTCGGCCGCGGCAAGCCTTCCCGGCACCGCCCTGCCCACGCCGCGCGATCTGCCAGCGCGAGCCTCTGAGATCGTCCGGCTCGACTGAACCCGTTTATTGCGCGTCGAGATCCCGCTGCGCCCCGTCCGGCGTCGCCGAATGCAAGCCGCGCTCCACAGGCAAATGCATAACCCAATCCAAAAGCAGAAACAGGAGCCGACCCGACCACAGGCATATAAATCAAAGCACACCCGAATTCACAGCCCGATAAAAATATACAACAATATTCACTCAGATCTTCATAGAATCTGCGCGCAGAACTACATTCAATCCCTAAAAATTTTTAATCCATAGTCAAACCTAAATACGCGACAAAAATTAAGCCCACAAAAACCAACTTTGTCCACATAAAACCAAGAAAACAAGCACAGACAAAACAATAAAAAGGAGGCACAATGACCGAGCACCAACCTAACGAGCAGACGCCGCTCATCACTCCCGAGCTCGTCGCGCTGGACGCGGCGCCAGGGGCGCACCGGAGGGACGTCATCAAGTTCCTCGCGCGCAAAATCGGGGACTCCGGGCGCGCCGACGACGCCAACGGCCTGGCCGGAGACGCCCTCGCACGCGAGGCGACCGCGCCCACCGGCATTCCCGGCGGCATAGCGATCCCGCACTGCCGCAGCGCCCATGTGCTCACCGCGAGCCTTGGCTTCGCCCGGCTGGCCGAGCCGGTGGACTTCGGGGCGGACGACGAGCAGCCGGCCGACATAGTCTTTATGATCGCGGCCCCCGACGGCGCAAACGACGTCCACCTCCAGCTTCTGGCCAAGCTGGCGCGCGGGCTCATGGACGACGCGTTCACAGGAGCGCTGCGCGCGGCGAAGACCCCCGAGGAGGTCGCCCGCATCGTCACCGGACAGGTTCAGCCCGAGCTGCTCGACGCGTCGGCGGAGCAGGCCGAAACCCCGCCCGCAGGCTCGTCCGCGGGGCAGGCAAAGGACGCGGCCTCGAAGGCCGTGGAAGAAACCGCGGCCTCCAAAGCGGCCCCGGCAGTCGAGGCCTCCGCATCAAAGGCCGGGGCCGCCTCGCCCTCCGCGGAGCCGGGAGAACAGGGAAAGCCCGCCGGCGGGCAAACCCCTCGGTCTGAGAAGGAGCAAGCCCCTCGGTCTGAGAAGGAGCAAGCCCCTCGGTCCGGAAAGAAGGTGATCGTCGGCGTCACATCCTGCCCCACCGGCATCGCGCACACGTTCATGGCCGCAGAGGCCCTGGAGCGCGCGGGAAGCGAGCGCGGCGTCACCGTCGCGGTCGAGGGCCAGGGGTCGGGGAAGATCGAGGCCCTCGACCCCGAGCTCGTCAAGAGGGCCGACGCCGTGGTCTTCGCCCACCCCTTCCAATCAAGGGGATCGAGCGCTTCGCCGGAAAGCCCGTCGTCGACGTGGACGTCAAGGCCGCCGTCGACGACGCCGGAGCGCTCGTCGATCAGGCGCTGGCCGCCGCCGAGGACCCGCACGCCAAGCGAGTCCAGGCGGGCCCGGGCGCCGCGCAGGAGGCGGCCGAGGAGGAGAACGTCCACTGGGCGCGCAGGCTCCAGCAAGCCGTGATGACGGGCGTGTCCCTACATGATCCCCTTCGTCGCCGCGGGCGGTCTGCTCATCGCCTTGGGGTACCTCTTCGGCGGATACGACATCGGCGGCTTCGAGCACGACGGCGCCAAGGTCGAGGTGGCCAAGAACATCGTCTCCCATTCGTCCCTGTGGAACCCTTCCCGACATCGCCCAGACCGTTGGCGGGAAGGCCAACACGATGTGGGCGCCCCACGCCTCTGTTCGGCTCCCCTTCTGTGCCTACCTTGGGGCCGTCTTCTACATGATCGGCACGGCCGCCATGGGCTTCCTCGTGCCCGCCCTGGCCGGCTACATCTCCTTCGGCCTGGCCGGACGCCCGGGCATCGCCCCCGGATTCGCAATGGGCGCGGTGGCCGTCGCCGTCGACTCGGGGTTCATCGGCGGCCTCATCGGCGGAATACTCGCCGGATACGTCGCCTCGTGGCTCACCGGGCTGAGCACTCCGCGCTGGCTGCGCGGGCTCATGCCGGTGGTCGTGATCCCTCTGGCGACGACGCTGCTGGTCGGCTCCGTCATGTACATGCTGTTGGGCCGGCCTCTGGAAGCGCTCATGAACAACCTCGAACAAGGTTTGAAGTCGATGAGCGAGGGCGGAGGCTCCGTCTTCCTGGGGATCATCCTGGGCCTCATGATGTGCTTCGACTTGGGCGGCCCGATCAACAAATCCGCCTACCTCTTCGCCACCGCCGGCCTGGCGGCGGAGACCGCCGCTTCCTACGAGATCATGGCTGCGGTCATGGCTGCTGGCATGGTTCCCCGCTGGCCCTCGCACTGGCCACCGCGGTTCGCCCGCGCCTCTTCACGAGCGGGGAGCGGGAAAACGGCAGGGGCGGCGTGGCTTCTGGGAGCCTCGTTCATCTCCGAGGGGGCGATTCCCTTCGCCGCGGCCGCCCCGCTGCGGATCATCCCCGCGACCATGGCAGGCGGCGCCGTCACCGGCGCGTTGACGATGCTGATGCACGTGGGTTCCCGCGCTCCCGCACGGCGGGGTCTTCGTCGCCTTCGCGATCGACGGATTCGCCGGATTCGCCCCTGGCGATCCCTGGCCGGCATGGCGGTCACGGCGGCCCTCGTCATCCTTTTGAAGAGCCTGAACTGTGAGAAGGGCGCCGGCGACAAGAAAGGGCGCCTCGGAAAGGAAAAGCAGACGGCGGCCGCCTGAACCGACGTCCGCCTTCGAGCGGTTTGCGGGCGGCCGCTTCGGCCGCCCGCAAACCGCGCAAACAGATTGAATCAGACGATGCCGTGGGCGATCATGACGTCGGCCACCCTCGTGAAGCCTGCCGCGTTCGCGCCCAGCACGTAGTCTCCGGGCTTGCCGTAGAACTCGGCCGTCTCGACGCAGGCGCCGTGGATCTCTTCCATGATCCCGGCAAGCTTCTTCTCGGCGGTGGCGAAAATCCCAACGCGTGCGTCCGGCGTTCTGCTCCATTTCCAGCGCGGAGGTCGCCACGCCGCCGGCGTTGGCCGCCTTTGCGGGGCCGTACAGGATTCCCGCGGCTTGGAATGCCTCGACGGCTTTCGGGGTGGAGGGCATATTCGCCCCCTCGGAGACGGCCACACAGCCGTTCTTCAACAGCGTGGCGCGTCCTTGTCGTCAAGCTCGTTCTGGGTGGCGCAGGGAAGGGCGACGTCGACCGGAACGTCCCACACACCGCCGTCGGCCACGAGCTTTGGCGCCCGGACGGCGGGCGACGTAGTCAGCCACGCGTCCGCGCTCGACTTCCTTGACCTGCTTGAGCAGGTCAAGGTCGATGCCGGCCTCGTCGACCACGTAACCCGAGGAATCCGAGATCGTCACGGCCTTGCCCCCGAGGGCCTGGAGCTTTCTCGACGGCGTAGATCGCGACGTTGCCCGAGCCGGAGACTGCGACCGTCTTGCCCTCGAGCGAGTCGCCCTTCGTGCCGAGCATCGACTGGGCGAAAAGGACTGTCCCGTAGCCGGTGGCCTCGGTGCGCGCGAGCGAGCCGCCGAATCCGAGGCCCTTGCCGGTCAGGACGCCGGCGTCGTAGCGGTTGCGAAGTCGCTTGTACTGGCCGAAAAGGTAGCCGATCTCGCGGCCGCCGACGCCGATGTCGCCGGCGGGGACGTCGGTGTTCGGGCCGATGTGCCGGAAAAGCTCGGTCATGAAGGACTGGCAGAACCGCATGACCTCGGCGTCGGACTTGCCGTGCGGATCGAAGTCCGATCCTCCCTTGCCGCCGCCGATGCCTTGGCCGGTCAGGGCGTTCTTGAAAAATCTGCTCGAAGCCGAGGAACTTGATGATTCCGATGTTGACCGACGGATGGAAGCGCAGGCCGCCCTTGTAGGGGGCCGAGCGCCGAGTTGAACTCGATGCGGAAGCCGCGGTTGACCTGGACGTTTCCGGCGTCGTCGACCCACGGCACGCGGAAGACGATCTGCCGTTCGGGCTCGACCAAGCGCTCCAGAAGCCCGTTCTCAGCATACTGCGGCTGCTTCTCGATCACCGGCACGAGCGAGTCGAGAACCTCGCGCACGGCCTGGTGGAATTCGAGGTCGCCGCGGTTGCGTGCGACAACCTGCTCGTGAGACTTTCTCAACCTGCGCATTCATTGTGGCTCCTATCTGCCGGGCGGCAACGTGAACCGCGCGCCCGCCCCGGGTCGGTTTTACTTCGTCCATAATTATGCGCGGGAGTTTCGTTACCAAGTGAAGAAGTTTCACTATTTGAGCGGGAAAACTACGTGTTTTTGGTCACGGCCCCTTGAAATGCCAGGAAAACAGCCGAAAAATGGCCAGCCGCCCGCGTAGCCGAAAAAGGCCAGCCGCCCGCGTGAATGAGCGGCTGGCCCCGGATCCAGCTCGGCCCGCGTCTGATGCTGCGACGTCGGGCCTTACTCCGGCCCCGCTCCGCCTGAGCCGCGGGCTTCGCTTCCGACGCCGCGGCGCGCAACCTCACTTTCGACGCCGCAGCGCGGCCGTCACCGCGAGCAGGCCGACCACGCCCCACGCGGCGAGGAGGACCCACGAGCGCCCGGGAACCGAGAAGTCCTCGGAGGCGATGCCGCCCCGCATGACCTGCGCCATCGGCTCGAAGGAAGCCACTGATGGGCCGTTTGGAGCCATTGCGGCAGCCTTTCGACGGGGAAGGTGATGGGGGCGAAGATCATCGAGACGAAGATGCAAAGCTGACCGACGAGCATCGCGACTTGCGCCTGGAGCAGAACGGCCGCCGTGTACCCGACGGAGGCCGCGATGAGTGAGACCAGCATGGCGCCGGGAACCGCCCACCACGTGATCGACAGGGTCGACGTCGAAGCGGAGCGCGCCCACGCCCGCCCCGATCACGAGCCCCGGGCAGCACGACGAGGCCCCACACCAAAAGGTCGCCGAGGACGAATGCGAGCCGGCCCAGGGGCAGAGTGAGCATCCAGTCGAAAGCTCCCTTCGGTTCGGTACGTCCCGACGGCCTGCGTGGTCAGCGCAAAACCGAGCGTGAGGATGGACAGCGTGGGACCCGCCGTCAGAAGGTACAGGCTTTCCTGACGCCCGACGTCGCCGATGATGTAGCTGTATCCGAACACCACGGTGACGGCGATGAACAGCTGCAAAACGATGATCACCGGGATCATGACTGAATGGCGCCTGAACTGCCATTGCATAAACAGGCCGATCTGGCCTAAAGGCCCCACCGCGCGGTTGTCCGATGCGCCGGGCGCAATGGGCTTGCCCTGCTGCGGCTTTCGAAGCGCCTTCCGCGTTCCGGACCGCCCGCGGAAATCGCGCTGCCCGCAGCAACGCCGCCTTTTCGATCATTTTGCCTCCTCCGGTCATGCCGCCTTCTCCTCCACGTTCGCCGCGCCGTCGGTCGTCAGCGCCACGTATACCTCTTCCAGCGAAAACCGGTCCGATCTCGTACCTGCAAAATCTCCCCGCTTCGTGGGCTCTGACGGCCCAACCGGCGGCGTCGGCCACCCTCGCTCTCATGGACTTTGACGCGGATGTGCGTCGGATCGACTTTCTCGACGGGCCAAGCCGAGGGAACGGCCGGTTCGCGCCCGCGCTCGACGTCGATGTCTATGTACACCCCGTCGCCGAATTGGGAGACGACCGAGGCGGGCGTTCCCGAGGCGAGGATCTTTCCGTGGTCGAGGAGCACGAGGCTGTCGACAGCCCGCTCGGCCTTCCGGACGTTGTGCGTGACGAGCAGAACAGCCGCCCCGCGCTCGGCAACCCGGCGAACCTCGTCCCATAGCAGGCGCCTTCGCACGGGATCGACGTCGTTGGTCGGCTCGTCGAGGACGACGAGCGCCCCCGGCTGGGCCACCGCCATGGCAAAGGCGGCCAGGCGGGCGACGCCGCCGGAGACCTTCTCCGCGAGCTTGTCCGCCCACTCCCCCATGTCGAGGACGTCGATCAGTTTCGCCGGCCCGGGCGCTCATCGCCCGGCGTCGGCCCCTCAGAATCCTTCCCGTCAGCTCAATCGCCTTGCGCGGGCTGATGCCGGTGATCGGCACGTTCGCCTGCGCCTGGACGCTTACGAGCCGCCTGGCAAGCCCGGCTCGGCCACGACGTCGACGCCGCCGACGGCGATCGAGCCCGAAGTGCGGTCTATACAGCCCGACGACCTGATTGACGAGCGTCGTCTTGCCGGCGCCGTTGTGGCCGAGGACTCCGACCACCTCGCCGGCTTTCACGTTCATCGTGATTCCGTCGTTCGCCCGAACCAGGCGCGAGCCGGAGCCAAAGCGCTTGTGCAGGTCCTGGACGGCGAGAACCTTGTCCATCGCGTCCCCTTCCTTTCGCTTCATGTCTTGCAAAAGTAAATACCGTTCGGTATATGCCAAACAGATTATCACGGAATTGCCCTGACGCAAGCGAGGCGGCGTGGAGGAAAAGCTTCAAACCCCGGCCCGAAAACAGACAAAGTTGAGAAATTTCGCGGTTTTGGCGGCAAACCGGACGCGCGCAAGATTCGATTCCGAACGGTATGATTTTTGGCCGACAAAATTGGAAGCCGGCCCAGCCGAGGCGCGACACGATCCCCGTCAAATCTCGCTCCTCACACAAGGGCTTCTCAGCAAATGAAATCCATGTTTCGCGCTCGAAAGCAGCCAATTACATGTACGCCTTATTGAAGTATTCATTAACTATTTTTCAGCGTTCGGGGCTTTGGGAGATCTACAGCTCTGAATGACACGCGCATCCCCATAGAAATTGCCTTACCACGAATGAAGAAAACCAAGAGCCATAAGAAGGGAACGATGCTTCAAGAGTTTTCGGGTATTGATCGCACGCAGAGCACGCTCGACAACAAAATGACCGAGGCGCAGGAAAATCTCCTCCGCGCAAAAGATCTCATGCAGAAAGTAAACAGCTTAGAGGAAGCGCCGAGAGCGAGGACGGCAGGGTTTTTCATAACTGTGAACAACGCCGGCGGACTTGTGGACATCGGGCTCGCCGAGGACGCCGTGGAATTGAAGACCCAGGATTTGACCGCCCTCATCATGTCTACATTCCGTGAAGCCCGGCGCAAAGTGACGGACAGCTACGCCGATTTGGTCTACGACGAACTCGGCGAAGACTCCCGCCGTCGCAAAGGAAGGCGTGCGGCAGATGCGCACGCGCCTCGCGGACGAAGGCAGCACCGACGACGATCGATTCCACAAAGCGATTTCGAATCTATGGAGGCAAAGATGAATGTGAAAGTTGAACCCGCCGTGCTGCGGGCCCACGCGCGAAAGTCGCCGACATCAGCGACGGCGTGGCCAGCGCGAAGTCGGCCTCGGCGGCCACGGACCTCGGAGGGAGCCTTCGGCATCCTGTGCTCGTTCATGGTCCCGCCTCTGTCGGCCGTCAAAACGGTCGCCGACCTCGCTATCGACGCCGCCGCGGGAGCAGTCGAAAAGACGGTGGGCGATCTGAAGGCGGTCGCCGATTCCTACGAAGGCGCCGACGCAGTGAACTCGCAGACGATCAATCAGATCACGGCGCTCATGGGAGGCCAGTGATGGCGGCCCAAGCGTCGGTGTCCGGCCCCGCGAAGTGTCGCCGCTGTCCGGCCTCGGCCTCATCGAGGACGGGCGGGATCTCAATGAAGCCATGGAAAGCAACTCCTGGGTCGCCGAATCCCTGGCGGCCTTCGGCACGGCCATGGACGTGCAGCAACTCGTGTCAGATCCGCTCCAAACCCCTCATGTCGTGGGGAATCTCGTGGCTTCTCGACCACATGTCGCCGCTCAAGGACTGGCTGAACGAGCTCGCGGGCAACCCGGGAGAAGTCAAGGCTTCGCGGCCACATGGACGTCCATAGGCGAGGTCGCTGCAAACCAACTCCGCCGAGTCTGGCCGGGGCCGTGGCAGGCGACCTCGAGGGGCAAGAAGGCATGGGAATCGCCGCCTACAGCGCCCTGCAAAACCGACATCGCCAAGCATGTCGAACTCGCCGGAACCTGCTCGAACGCAATGTCCACCGCCCTGGGCGTGGCTTCGACGATCGTCCAGGTCGTCCACGACTTGGTTCGCGACGCGATCGCCGACATCGTCGCGGCCATTGCGGCGAAAGCCGTCGAACGGCCATTTCCTGCGGAACCCTGGCCCCAAGATTGTCGCGGACATCGCGTCTTTGGCCTTGGAATGGGCGGGCAAACTCCGCAGGTACGTCGACGATCTTCTGTCCTCGGGAAAGAGGGCTTTCGAAGCTCTCCGACGACCTGTCGGGCCTGTTCACGCGTCTGAAAGACGCCATGGCGAATATCAAGGGCGGGGCGGTAAGCGACGCCATCAAGCAGAGCGACGACGTCGCCTCTTCGACGAGCCACGCCTTGCCCGGCGGATCGAGGGCATCGAGACGCCTCCCAAACCGGATCCGATAAACCCCGGGGGAAGCGTCGAAAGACGATGGCCCTACAACGGAGGCCCGGATGGAAACGGCAGTTACGTCGACTATCATCTCGACTCCAAGGGCAATGTAACGATGACTGAAGGCGTTTTCGATGAAGACAACATTGTCAATGCACGCCGAGACACGACGCCCGGCGACGTCAATCATCACCACCGAGGAGGCCTCAGCAGGCTCGACGCAGACGATCGCTCCGCATTCAGGGACGCCCATGGGCTCAAAGGAACGACCGACGACGCGGGCCACATGGCTAACGTCCAGGTGATGCCGCCCACGCGGGCGCGACTGCTCGACGAACAGTTCCCCTTTGACGACGCCTACGGCGGCAGACACGCGGCGGCGCAGAGCCTCTCGCCACGATGAGGCAGAACTTGGCGGACCCCAACCATCCGGCGCAGACTTGGAGCGACGCATTCGAAGAGCTTTCTCCGAGAGACCAGAAACTTGTCAAGGATCTGGAAAACCAAGAAAACGGCCTGAACTTCGCCGCTCAGGACAGAAGCCTCAATCGAGGCAGCTTCCGAACGCAGTTCGAGGAGCCGACGCTCGACGCCTCAGGCCCGCGTCAGTTCAGCGTTGAGCAAGTCGGACACAACGCCGGCGGGCGGCCTTCGGGATTCAACGTCTCAAGCAGTACGATCGGCACGAACGGTTCGACATCGACGATCGTGCCTCCGACCTTCTTCCCCAATTGACCATCCTCCATTGAATTCCCTTTGGTAAAATGTTGCCTGACGTTGGCGCCTAAGCTAGACATGTCGAATCGACTGATTCGACGCCGCAGCAAAGCGTTTTGCCTTTCACACGGCAACCCAAGAGACAATGCCTGACAGAAACGAGGCGATGCCCCAATGACCGAATCCAATGTCAGCAAACTGCCGCCTTCACAAAAGATAAACGACGAGTACACATTCAAACTGCTGGGCATCCTCAGCAGAGCCGCCCAAGAAACCGCCAAGGGATGGAGCAAACTCGGACTGCTCCTCAATTTTGATCGCAGCTCCAACAACCTTCTTACCTACTCCGAAGTGGTGTGGAGAGACGAACACTATGACAGCTGGATCTCCGAGAAGGAGCAGGAGAGCTGATCACAGCAGCTCTGTACTGGCTTAAAGCGCTGATGGAAGCGGGCTTCGACCACTGGACCGCCATGTTCCTGGGGCTTGACTCCAGCAGGCGTTTTTGTCTGGATACCCAATTACGACGCCGACTACGGCCCCTGGAAGATCGATTTCGACGGCGACAACTGGCCTGCGGTCGAAGAAGGTCTGAAGAAGCTCTAGGACACTTGGACTCTATGCGGAGGGCGGCTCTCCCGAGACGGGGCCGCCCTCCGCCTCGCTTTTGGCATCAATGAAAGGACACGACCCGCGTCTCATCACGAGAAACGGGTCTGCCATGCAGTTTCAGCCGACAGTCGGCTCTGTCCTATACAGGCGCCGACGCCTGCCACAAACTCACCGGCTCGACCCTGTCCACAACCGCCTGCAGAAAAGCAAGTCGGACTCTGCTCGCCTCCGGCAGCCCCGGCGGTCTCGCGCGCGAGCTGCCGGAGGCGAGCGTCCCTTCCGCGAATGCTCTTTCTCAAGATGCGAATGCTCTTTCTCAAGGGAGGAAGGTTCAAAAGCCAGCGTCTCCAAGAGCTGCAGTTCGCGGAGTCGGCGGCGGGTCGGCATCCCGTTTGCGAACGCCTTCCGCCGGCCTTCTCACACCCCGCGGCTGGCCAGAAGCGAGGTCACCCGCGCGGTGCGTTCGGCTGCGGCGTCGGGGCTGTAGCGGCCGAGGGCGACGTCGTCGGTTATCTTCCCGTCCACAAGCACAAGGACCCTGTCCGCCCGCACCGCGACCATCGGGTCGTGCGTGACGAGGACGACCGTCGTGCCCCGAGCGCGGATCTCACCCCATGATGTCGAGCACCTGCGCCGCCGAGGCGGAGTTGAGCGCGCCGGTCGGCTCGTCGCCGATGACGATCTCGGGGTCGTTGATGAGGGCGCGGCAGATGCTCGCCCGCTGGAGCTGGCCGCCCGAGACCTCCGCGACGTCGCTCGATTCGAGCTCCGATATTCCCATGCTCGCCATCAGCCCGCGAGCGCGGGCCATGATCTCTTCGCGGGGTTTGTCCCCGGCCAGGAATCCCGGCAGCGCGATGTTGTCGAGCAGGCAAAGCGTGCGAAGGAGGTGCGGGTTTTGGAAGACGAATCCGAGGCGGCGCAGACGCAGCGCCGCAAGGTCCTTCTCCTTCATCCCGGTCAGTTCTTCGCCGTCAGCCTTGACGGTCCCGCCGGTGGGGCGGTCGAGGCCGGAGAGTATGTGAAGGAAGGTCGTCTTTCCCGAGCCCGAGGGGCCCATGATCGCGACAAACGACCCCGCCTCTATCGTCACGTTCAGCCCGTGGAGCACGCGCGAGTCATAGTCCTTCGTTATGTCAATGGCTTCCAAGATCGGCATCGCCGTCTCCTTTCGCAAGTCTTTTGCGTGATTGTTCGCGATCTGTTTTGTCGAGTCGTTCGAATTGGTTGAGTTGCTCGAGCTTGGTACGCCGTTCGAGCGTGATTGGGCGGTCATTCGGCGTCCTCCATTTCTGCGGTCCGCATGCGGCGCAGGGCCAAGAGAACCGCGCCGGCCACCGTCAGGGCGAGAACGCCGGGAAGGGCGATCCATACGAGCCACGGATTCACCGCGAGGCTCAGGTTCGGAGCGCCGAGCATCCCCAGAACCGCACCGACGGCCGCCTCGCCGAGCGTGAGCACCGCCAGCGCCCCCACGGCGATTCCCATGAGGAGCACGGCGCCGAAGCGAATGAGATACTGGCCGCGCAGGCCGCGCCTGCTCGCGCCGATCGCCAGCTGGGCGGCGATTTGAGGCGTCTCGCGTTTGACGACGAGCACGGCGAAGAGCGCCGAGACGAGGAAGGCGAGGCGGCCGAGACGATGCCCGCGAATACGCACACCGTGCGCATCTGCGAGATGGTGGCGCCCAGCGTTTGCGAGATGTATTCCTGAAGCTGCACGACGGTGACCCCGGGAAGCTTTGCGCGCAGGCCCGCCACGGCCTCGGCGGGATCGGCGCTTTCCTTGAAGTCGGCGTAGATCACCTGCTGGGCAGGCTCGCTCGTGTCGCCCGCGACGGTCTCCATCGGCGTTTTGGCCGTTTTGCCGCCGTTGGTGATGTCCTGATAGACGCCGGTCACCCGCAATTTCCGCGAGTCGGCGCTCTGCCCGGACACAGGGGACGAAGGCCTGTCGCCCGTCTTTCCCCGGGGAACCGTGAGCGTCACGGCGTCTCCGACGTCGGCCCCGGACTCTTTGGCCTGCCCCGAGGAAAGGGCGATCTCGTTCGCGGCGACGGGTGCCTTCCCTCTCAAGTAGCTCACCGGGAACGTCGTGTGGTCGCCGCTTTCGACCAGCGCCACGGTTCCCTTTCTGCCTGCTGCGGCCATGTCGTACCCTATGGACGGTCATTTTGACGGCCCGAGAGACGCCGGGGTCGGCCTTGACCCGCGCGAAGGCCTGGTCGAGGCCGCCTGCGCCGCTCTGAGAGGAATCGATCTTCTTCACGTCCATGCGCACGTCGGCGCCGCCGATTCCCAGGTATGTGGAAAAGCCGGGGTTGTCCATCGTGGTGACGACGCACACCGGCATGACCATGACGATCGTGCACACGCTGAGCACGCCGAACAAAAGCGCATAGGCGGGACGGAAGGCCTCGCGCACGCCCATCCACAGACACACCGGAACGCGCTTGAAGGACGTCAGCTTGAGGCGGTGGCGCTTGGGGCGGATCTTCCCGCTGACGCCGGTGCGCAGCGCCTGAACGGCCGAAAGCTTGTCGATGCGGCGCAGAATCAGGCGGCAGAAACCGACCATCAGGAGCCCGAGCGCAATCGCCGCGGCGAGCGGGACGGCGACGTCCCACGCCTGCGGCGGGCTCTCCGAGGTGAAGCACGGCCTTGTCGAGGGCGCCGCCAGCGGGAAGGACAGGACGCAGCCGACCGCCGTCCCCAGCGCCGTCAACGCGAAGTACTTGACCATGTAAAGGCGCTTGATCCCGCGCGGCGGCGCGCCGACCGCCTTGAGCACGCTGATCTGCGGAAGGTCGTCCTCCATCGCCGCGAGGAACGTGTACCTGAGGATGAGCGATGCGACGACCACCAGCAAAACTGCGACGAGCAGCGCCACGCCCACGATCGGAACCGTCGTCACGCCGTTCATCAGCGCGAGGGATGGACGTGTCGATCGTGATTCCCTTGCTCGAAAAGCCCGCTCGCCTCGAAATCGGAGATGAAAGACGAGGTCCGGGGCCCCGGAGGCCAAACGGAATTCCATGAGGTACTCGGGTTCCAAATGCTTGTCGAATTCGGCGAAGTCGCTGGAATGGACGACGAAGCGCTTGGACGTGACCAACGAGGGATTCATCTGCGGGTCGCGGACGAAATCGACCACCTTGAGCTCGCGGCTCTGCGAGCCGTTTTGGACGCGGACGACGTCGCCGACCTTGGCCATGCCCTCGGCCTTGTAATGGACGGGAAGCGCTATCTCCCCCGGTCCCGGGTGCACCGGCTTTCCATTCTGGCCAAGCAAAAGGTCGAAGCGTTCGGGGGCGGTCACGAGGCCGGCTCCAGCACCGAATCAGCCTGGCTCTTGCCCGCGATCGTCAGCTGCCGCACGGGCACGGGCAGGAGCGCATGAGCTGGTAGTCCTTGACGTCCGAGCGCCCGCCGACCCATTTTGCAACGCCCTTCGCGTCGGGCGTCCCGGCGTACATGTGCACGACGTCGGGCGGCGGCATCCCTCCACAGGGAGTTGACTGCGGAGCCGGCGCGTATTCCGAGTGCCGCGCTCATGGCGACGAGGGCGACGGCCAGGGACATCAAAACCGTCAGGGCGACGGATTGCGCGACGCTGCGGCGCAGGTCTGCGCGAAGCATGCGGAGCAGCATTAGAAATCCCCCGCATTTCGATTCGATCCGGGTTCTCCGATTCGTCCGGGGCTTCCGGTCAGAACGGGCCCTTCCCGTTCGTCCAAGGCCTTTGGTTTCCCCAAGCCTTCCGGTTGACCCGGGGCGTCCGGACAGTTTGAGCGCGGCCTGCGCCCGTGCCGCCGGGCTTTCATTCGGCGAGCCGTCGGCCTTCGAACCGTCTCCCTGTGCGGAGAATCCTCGGTTCCTCTGACTATATCCGCACGCTTGGCGTGCACGGCGGCAACGACGCCAACGAGGGCGATCCCCATGGCCGTCACCAGCAGAGCGGTTCCGCGCCCCTGCCCGGTTCCGAACGCCGTTCCGACCGATCCCGCCAGCGGCGCCCGTCGGCGCGCAGCAGGGGTTCGAAGACCTTGTCAGCGAGCGGACCAGCGAGGACGAAAGCCGCGACGTATCCGAGCTGGGAGACCATGCCGATCGTCCCCACGCCTGAGCCTGCTGCTCGTTGGGGATGGACGAGCGGATGATCACCTCGGCCCCCGCATTGCACAGGGCGAGCGAGGCGAAAAAGGGCGAAGCCGGCAGCTGCGGCCCACCACGCGACGGGGCGAATCGGCAAAAGCGTCATGGCTGCGCCCGCGCCGAGCATGCCTGCGGCAAGCAGGGCCGCCGGTCGCGCGTTTTTCGCCATGCCGACGACCGCGGCGCCAGCGAACATTCCCACGGAGGCGATCGTTTCGACGGTGCCCTCCGTTCTCGTCCCCACGTACGGCAGGAGAATCGGCTTGAGCAGGGTTTGAAGGAAGCCGATGACGAAGACCGCCATCGTCATGAGGCCGAGCACGATGCGCACGTTTCTCCGCGAAGCCACCGCGCGCCAGCCGGCTATGAGCTGGGCTGCGAACCCCTCTTCCTTCGCTCCCCCGCCCATGTTCCCGGCGGCTTTGCGGACGACGAGGCTGCAGAGGACCGTGACCAGGCAGGTGCTCGCGTCGACAAGGAGCAGCGCCCGAAGCCCGACGGCGGGAAGCAGGAATCCGGCCAGCAACGGCGAGATGAGGTACTTCGACGAGGCGGCGAGCTGGAGCATCCCCGACGCCCGCACATATTCGTCCGGCCCGACGAAGTCGCTGACGCTCGCGCGCAGCGCTGGGCTCGGTGAGGGCCGCAAAGCACGAGGAGGCGACGATGCCGAGGCAAATGAGCTTGATGTCGGGGTCGTCGGAGGAGACCGCGGCGATGACGACGAGCAGGCCGCCCACGGAGCCGCCGTCGCCGAGGATCATCATGACCCGCCGGTCGAAGCGGTCCGCCAGCACTCCCGCAATCGGCGCGAACAGGACAATCGGGGCGAAGAGCACAGCTGGACGAGCATCACCGAGGAGGCCGTCCCTGCAGGTTTGGAACATGTAGATCGCCAGGGCGAACGCGCTCAAACCCGTGCCGACGGAGTTGACGAACGCCCCCGCGAAAAGAATCGAGAAGTGCTTCATCGCTCTCGCCCCCTGCCGCTTTGCATCTCGCCGCCTCGGCCTTCGCCGCTTTGCATCTCGCCGAGTGCGCTCAGAGCCCCCTCGGGCAGCCGAGCAGGATTTCCGCCGCGCGCATGATCGCCTCGGCGCGTCGGCCGACCTCCGCCGCGTCGCCGCCGATATATTCCGACGTCGAGCAGGAACCCTCCTGCAGTCAGCAGAACCTCGACGGTTCCGAGGGGGTCGTCGGTGACGAAGACCCCCTCCTCCACGCCCTCGGAGACGACGTCGGCGAGGATCGGGGTCAGCCCCTTGACCATCTCCACAATCGACAGGAGATGGAACTCAGAATTGGCCTGGGTGTGGAATTCCTCGATGAGCTCGGCGGACTGGCCCTCCACCCGAGCCGAAGTCGCAACGGCGCCGAGCTTCTCAAGGACGGACAGATCGCTTGCGGCTATCGCCCTCGCGCGTTCGACCGTCTGGCCGACCGTGCGCCTGACCAAGCCCCTGAGCACCTCCTCCTTGCCGGAAAAATGATGGTAAAGGGTTCCTTTGGCGATGCCGACCGCCTTCAAGATGTCCTCGATCGTCGTCGCCTGATACCCCTTCGTGACGAACAGGGTCTGCGCGGCGTCGAGGATCTCGTCTTTGCGCTGCGCAGCGGGCTTGCTTACCCGAACCATGTCTATTCCTCGCTTTCTGTGCGAACTTTCTCGCTTCGATCAAACCGACCGACCGTCGGTCTAATCATAAGTCCATGGAGATTCCTTATGTCAAGCGCTCGCATGGAGAATTCACGCAAAAAGCCCGCATGGGACGTCACACGGTTTTGCCCAAAGGCCGGCCCGCCGTTGCGGTACTGTGGTTCCATGGCCACGGAGAAGGACAATTCGGACAGCGAGCACGACCTCGCCTCGGCGACGAGGGCGCTCACCGCCGCCCTGAGCAATCTCACCCCGCGCGGTGACGAAGGAGACGGGCAAGAACCTCTCGGGCACGCTGCGCAAGACGTCCGAGCAGCCTCCTCGGCCGCGGCGAAAATCGAGTCGACTGCAGAAGGCATCCGCGACCGCGCCAGCGGGGCCGGACCAAGGCCGAACGCACCCGCGCGGAGATCATCGAGGCGGCGCGGCGCGTCTTCGCCAGGAAGGGATACGAAGGCGCCGCCGTGGCGGACATAGCCGCCGAAGCCGGATTCACAAAGGGCGCCCTCTACGCCAACTTCCCTTCGAAGGAGGCGCTTTTCCTCACGGTTCTGCGCGATCTTGAAAGGCAGCAGGACGAGCTCATCGATGAGTATCGGCAGGCCAACCCGGATGCCCGACTTCGCTTTGCGCCGGCGACTATTCCGAGACGGAGAGGGAGATCCTCCTCTTCAACATGGAGTCGTGGATCTACGCCGTCCGCCACCCCGAGGCCCGCGAGGAGCTGGGGGCGATGCTGTCCAAGTCGAAAGGACGGGGTGGCCGAGCTCATCGCCCGCAGCAGGGCAGAAGCCAGGCCACGGAGGAGGACGCCGACGCCGCCTACGCGGCCCTCTCCATCAACGTGCTTTCGAGCCTTGCGGGCACGATACTCGGCTCTGAAGAGGTGCGCCACCGCCGCCAGACTGTTTTCGCAGATACTCGGAAACGCGGGCGAGGCGCCCCTCGAGGGAGACGGCTCGGCTGCCGACGTCGGCAAAACCGCGCAACAGCGCCTGAAGGGCCTGCGGAGGAAGCATGCAGCCGAAGGGCCGGCGGACGGAGCGTAGCTGAGACGCCGCCTCACAGCAGCCAAAACTCGGCCCGCCCGGCCCGCCTCAGGGCGCGCTGCAGCGCGCCGAGCAGTCGCGCTCCGCCGCCCCGCCGCGCGGATCACACCCGCCAGTCGCCCAGCGCGCCTTCGAGGGCGCCGGCGCGGCGTCGATCAGGGCGTAGCGGTCCGCCTCCGGGCAGCCGTCGCGCACCCAGGCCAGGCAGGCGCCGTCGAGGAAGCCGAAATACCCGGAAACCGCGTAGGCATGCCGCTTCCAGCCGGAGACGCCCAGCATCTGCGACAGGGCCTCGACGTAGGATTCACGCGCTCGCGCGCGAACTTCGATCGCCTCGGGCGGCTCGCGCCCGCCCAGGAGCGGCGCAGCCCATGCCTCGGGATGGGTGCGGATGTGTTCGAGGTAGACCTCAAACCGGCGCGGACCCTGTCCCGCACGCTGACCGACGGGCCGAGCAGCTCGACCGCCTCCCTCTGAGCGCGGCCGAGCCTCTCGATCGCCTCGCCGACGACGGCGGCGTACAGCCCGCCTTCGAGCCGAAATAGTGGAAGATCAACCCCTCGGAGGCCCTCACAGCCCTCGGCGAGCGCCGCCGTCGTCACTTCCGAGTAGGGCGCGGCGGCGAAGGCCCGGCTTGCCGCGGCGAGCATCGCCTTCCGGCGTTCCTGCGTGGACATCCGGCGGCGTCGGGGAGACTGTGCTTGCGTCACACGCCCATCGTATCGCCGTCGACAGGGCACGACGACGACCTCCGCGCCCCCTGCCCGCAGCATGTCGACGTGTTCGCCCTTCGTCCGGCCGTCGACGAGAATCGTGTCGAACGCCCTCAGAGGAGCCGTTTTTCTGCCAAGCCCGCCGCTCGAACTTCGTGCTGTCGACCAGGAGGACGCGGCGCGAGGACTGCCTGAGCATCGCGCGTTTGAGTTCTACGACGACGTCGACCGGGTTGTACACGCCGTCGCCCCACACGGCAGCGTCGGACATGACGCACAGGTCGGCGCGAACGCCCTCGACGAACGAGGTGGCCAAGCTCCCGTAGAACGCGTCCGCCCACGGAAGGTAGCGCCCTCCTATCAGGACGAGCTCAGCCGTCTTCGACTCGGCGAGCGCCCGGCCCACGACCATCGAATTCGTGACGACGGTCAGCGGGTAGACCGACTCCAGCTCCGCGACCATGGGGAGGGCCGTGGACGAATCGTCGATCATGAGGACGTCCCCGGGCGAGACGAGGCTCGCCGCCGCCCGGCTCAGGGCCGCTTTTTCGCGCGGCGACTTTGTTCTGCGAATCCCTCGGGGAAGTTCGGCCGTGGAGGAGGCCCTGGGCCGCAGAACCCCCTTCGACCGCTCGATCAGGCCCGCCCTTCGAGGATCTGAACGTCGCGATAGACCGTCACGACGGAGACTCCCAAGTTCTCCGCGACCTCCTCGATTCGCACCTCCTCGCAGGCGAGGACCTCGTCGACGATGAGCGAGCGGGCGCCTGTCAGGGCCACCCTCCCGCGCGGAGCCCCTTCGCCCGAACGGTTCCCGGAACGGCTTTCGGCTTCCTCTCAGAACGGCTTTCGGCTTTCCTACCGGCACGGCTTTCGGCTTGCCTCCCGGAACGGCTTTTCGGCTTCCACGTCCGCCTAGCACCTCGCTTTGCCTGTCTGATGCGCGCCTCGTCGGCTCGATGAAAACTTTTTCACATTCTACGCAATTTTTCAAAAAGAATTCTCAGAAACGTTGACAGACTCATCATTCGCCGATACGTTGTAGACGTCACGCATAGGCTTCGGTCATTCGCGCTCCAAGGAGGGATGCGCGAAAAAGCCGGAGCCGCACAATCACAGCTTCGGCGCCCGCCGCGGAAACGACATCGGCAGGCGCCGCCACCAGTTCTCAACGAGGAGAAGCCAATGAACGACGTCGTCATCGGTGTCGACGGCGGAACCACGGCCGTCAAGGCCGTCGCCTTCGACCTGAACGGGCAGATCAAAGCCTCCCCATCACGAATCCGTCCCCGTTCGCTACGGGCGCCAACGGCGAAAGCGAGCAGGACGCATGGCGCTGCTGTGGGAGGCGGTCGCCTCCCTGCCTGCGCAGCGTCGCCGAGCAGGTGCGGGGGATCGCGGATCGTCGGCATCGGGCTGACCGGGCAAGGCGACGGCGCCTGGCTTGTGGACGCCGACGGCGAGCCCCGTGCGCCCCGCAGCCAATGGATGGACGGCCGGGCTGCCGACCGGGTCGACGACTGGAACTTCGACGGCCGCGGCCGCGCGGTGCTCGACGTCACCGGCACAACCGTTTTCGGCGGACTTTTCCCGGTTCTCTACGAGGGAGCTTGCCGCCGCGGAGCCGGAGGCCGTCGCCCGGGCGACGAGCCATCTCAACTGCAAAGACTGGATCCGTTTTCAAGCTCACCGGCGTTCGCGCCACGGATTTCACCGAAGCGTCCCGAACCTTCCTCGACGTCGCCACGACCTCGGGGTACAACGAACCGCTGGCAGAAAAACTCGGTCTGGAGCGAGGCGCTCAAACTCCTTCCGGAGATCCGGCGCCCGGCAGGGCGAAGCCCTCGCCCGTCACGGAAGAGGCCGCCGAGGCTACCGGGATTCCGGCGGGAACGCCCGTCGGGGTGGGGATGATCGACGTCGCCGTGACCGGAATGGGCCTGGGAAGGATCGCCGACGGCGACTCCTGGCTCATCCTCGGAACCACCGGCTTCGTCGGCACACTCCTCCCGAGCGTCGCCGAGCGCAGATCCGAACTCTCGATGGTCCTGGCGACGGGCGAAGGAACCCAGGTCCTCGAATTCATGGCGCCCTATGACCGGCACCCCCAACCTCGACTGGATCCGCTCGACCCTCGGCCTGGAATCGCAGTCGTGGGCGAAAATCGAGAAAATGGCCAGAGCGGGCCGGGCCCGGCTCGCACGGGGTCATCTACCTCCCATATGCCTCGCCCGGCGGCGAGCGGGCGCCTTTCCTCGACACGAACGCATCAGCGTCATGGCAGGGAATGAGCCTGACGAGCACCCGCGCCGACATCCTGCGCGCGGTCTACGAAGGCGTGGTCTTCTCCCCGCCGAATGCCTCAACGCGCTGCGCATCACGGGCCCCATCGTCGTCTCGGGAGGCGGATTCCGCTCCGACCTCCTGTGCGAGATCCTCGCGGACGTCACCGCGCAGCGAGTCCTGCGGCAGGACGCGCCCGAAGCGGGCGCCCTGCGGGCGGCCGTCCTCGCCCTCGTCTCAGCCGGAGCGTTCCCGGACGTGTTCTCGGCTTCCTCGGCTCTTGGCGCGACCCTCGAAACCTTCGACCCGAATCCGGACAACATCCACATCTACTCGGAGGCGCGAGTGGCATTTTTACGACGCCCGCGAGGCCCGCGCTGCTGGCGCACGCTCCGAAAGCTCCGCTCGTCCGCGGGAAAGGCGGGGTCAGAGAACGCCGAGGCGGAAGAGACCGGGTCAGAGAACGCCGAGGCGGAAGAGACCGGGTCGGATAACGTCGAGCCGGGAAAGGCTGAATCGTGAAAGTCCTCCTCGCCTCCGACGGCTTCGTGACCGACGCCGTCCTGCGCACCGCCCTCGCCCGCGCGCTTCCCGACGTCGAAACGGCCTCGATCGCCTCGACGTGGCCCGTCCCTCCCTTCCGAGACATCGGCGACGTCCGTGAGGCGGCCGGCGACGAGGACGAGCTGATCGAAGCCCCTCGACGGCTGCGACGTCGCCTTCTCCCACACCTTCCCCCTTCACGGAGAAGGTCATCGCGGCCCTCGCCCTCGCTCGAGCTTGTCACCGTCTGCCGGGGCGGCCCCGTCAACGTCAACATCGAGGCCGCCACCCGGGCCGGGGTGCTCGTCTCCCACACGCCGGGCCGCAACGCGACGGCGACGGCCGAACACACCGTGGGATGATCCTCGCCAGCCTCAGGCAGATCCCCCAGCGCCACCGGGAGGTCGTCGACGGCCAGTGGCGCTCGGACTACTACATCTTCGACAACGTCGGCGCGGAGATCGGCTCCTCAACTGTCGGCGTCGTCGGATACGGCGCAGTGGGGCGGAGGGTGGCCGCCGTCATGGCCGCCTTCGGGCGCGCGTGCTCGTCTACGATCCGTGGGCGGACGAGCCGGCCGAGGGATGACCCGCGTCGATTCCCTCGGCGAGCTGCTCGCCGGCAGCGACGTCGTCACGGTCCACGCGCGCGTCACGGCCGAGAACCGCGGGATGATCGACGCCGACGCGCTCGCGCTCATGCCGGAGGGCTCCGTGCTCGTCAACTGCGCGCGCGGCGAGCTCTGTCGACTACGACGCGGTGTGCGACGCCCTCGACTCCGGCCGCCTTTTCGCGGCGGGATTCGACGTGCTGCCTCAGGAACCGCTTCCGCCGGGCCACAGGCTCCTGAGGACGCCGCGGGTCACGATCACCCCGCATCTGGCGGGGGGCCTCGAAGGAGGCCGCGCGCATCGCCGCCCGAATCGGGGCCAGGACATCGCGGCCTTCGCCGCCGGCCGCCGGCCCCTCCACCTGGCCAATCCGGAGGCGCTCGAGGCCCGAGCCCGCCTGTTCCAAGCCGGCGGGGCTCCGTCCGGAACCGTCGCTGCGCCGTCCGGAGCCAGTGGGAAGAAGCCAAAGGTCGGCGCGGCGGAGCCGGAGGCAGGCGAGGCGTCGCCAAAGGCCGACGCGGCTGCATCGGAAGCCGACCCCAAAACTGCCAAAGACAACGACCAAGCATTCGGAAAGTAGGCCATCATGCTTTTAGAGAAAGAACGCCGCGACGTCGTCGAGACCTGCCTGTTCATGCAGAGCAACGGATTGATCGTCGGCACCGCCGGAAACGTCTCGATCCGCGTCGATGACAAGGTCGCGATCTCGCCGTCGGGCGTGCCCTACGAAACGATGACGGCCGAGGACGTGGTTGTCTTTTCGATGGGCGGGGAACGCGTGGACGGGATCCTCGAGCCGTCCTCCGAGCTTCCCTCCATCTGAGCGTCTATCGCGAAACGGCCGCAAAGGCGATCACGCACAACCACGCGCCGGCCTCGACGGCCCCTGGGGCTGGTGGTCGACGAGATCCCGCCGTCTCACTACTATTCGGCGATGCTCGGCGGGATCGATACGGGTCGCCCCGTACGCGGAGTTCGGCACGGACGAGCTCGCGCGAAACGTGACCGACGCCCTGAAAGGCCGCAGCGGGGCGCTGATGAAGAACCACGGCGCCATCACGATCGGGCCCACCGTGAAGAAGGCGGCGGGCCTCCTTCCGATCCTGGAGTACGTCTGCGGAAATCCACCTCCGGGCGATGGCGACGGGCGCCCCATCGCGCTGCTTTCGCCCGAGCAGATGGTCGACGCCAAGGCCGCCATCGCCGACTACGGCAAGCAGCCGAACAAGAAGTGACCGGGCTGATCTGGGCGTCTGAGGGCGGACGCACCGATCCGACGCTCTGCGGCCGAGCCCCCGCCTTCCGGGCTCGGCCGCTTTTGCGTCCGCGGCGGGTTCGCTTCCATTTGCCGTCGTCGAGGGCATATCTCGATTTCGTTATTGAGCGTCACTCAACAAGGGGCTCGGCAGGGGCGGTCCGTCCGTCCGAAGCCGCGATGCCGTGAAAGGAATTCGAATGTCTTTGCTCGACGACGCCATCTGGTGGCACGTCTACCCCCTCGGAGCCGCGGGCGCTCCGATCCGCGGCGATCAGGCGCGAGAGGCGGCCGATCCGGGCGAGCATCGGCTTCTGAGGCTGATCCCCTGGCTCGACTACGCGGTGGAGCTCGGATGCTCCGGCGTTCTCCTGGGCCCGATCTTCGAATCGGCCTCCCACGGCTATGACACCCTCGACCACATGGCGATCGACCGGCGCCTGGGCTCCGAGGAGGATTTCGAGGCCTTCATGGCGGCATGCCGCGAGCGCGGACTCAACGTCATGCTCGACGGCGTTTTCAACCACGTCGCGGCCACTCACCCGCGCGCCGAGGAGCTTGCGCTTCGCCTGCCGACGGCGGCCTGGCGTGCTGGGAGGGGCACAGCGAGCTTCTCACGCTCGACCATTCCAAACCCGCCGTCGTCGATTTCGTCGCTGACATCATGCTTCACTGGCTGCGCAAGGGGATCGCCGGGTGGCGCCTCGACGTCGCCTACGCCGTGCCCCCGCGCTTCTGGGCCGAGACGATCGGCCGCGTGCGCGAGTTCCCGAACGCGCTTTTCTAGGGGAAGTGATCCACGGAGACTACGCGCAGATCGTCGCCGACGGCCGCTGGACACGGTCACGCAGTACGAGCTGTGGAAGGCGATCTGGAGTTCGATCAAGGACGTCAACTTTTTGGGAGCTGGCCTGGGCCCTCGACCGGCAGGCCGAGCTTTGCAGGGGCTTCGTTCCGCAGACCTTCGTCGGGAATCACGACGTCACCCGGGTAGCCCTCGCAGATCGGCGAAACGGGGGCTGCGCTGGCGGCCGCCCTGCTTTTCACCCCTGCCCGGGATGCCCTCGATTTACTACGGCGACGAACGCGGCGTGCGCGGTGACAAGGGCGAGGGAATCACGGCCGACGACGGGCTTCGGCCGGCCCTGCCTCCCGAGCCGGGCGAGGGACGACAGGCCGTGGATGTACCGCCTTTACCAGGACCTCATCGGCTTGCGGCGGCGTCACCCGTGGATCGCCCGCGGCGAGGCCGCCGTGCTGGCCAAGGACAACTCCTGGATCGAATACGAGGTGCGGCCGAGCGGCGAGGAGGCGCGAGGACCAGCCGGTCCGGGACGGCGCGGGCCACGCGAACGGCGGCCACGCAAACGGCGTCCACGCGAACGCGGGCGACGCGCTGCGGGTGCGAATCGACCTGACGCCCTAGCGCCGTCGCGCGGATCACGGACGCGGCAGGCAACGAGCTGTTCGCCTGGCGCGGGCCCGAGGGCGGGCTTTCGGCCGACGCGCCCTGATCCAAAATCGCGAGCGGGAGCGGCGGCCCGAGGTGCGAAGCGTCGCGACCCGAGGGAAAATGCGGCAGCCCGCTTTGCCCGGTCCCGCGGGCTCGGGCAAAGCGGATGCGAACACTTTGTGCGCGAGACCCCGACGTCGGCAATCCCGCGGGCTCGGGGCTCGAACCGTTGACCCGCCGCTCACCGCACAGCGAAGCCGTGCCTCTCATAGATTCTGCGTGCAGCGGCGTTCTCGCTCTCTACGCGCAGGCCGACCTCGCGGCCGCCGACCGCTGCCAGCGCGGCGCCGACAAGCGCGTCTCCGATACCCCCGTTCGCGCTTGTCAGGGGGCAACGAAAAAGATCGACGATGAAGGTCAGACCTTCGACGTCGTCCCACGGCGGATTGTCGGTCACCAGAATGGCGCCGACCGGCTCCCCGCCCTCCTCTGCGACCAGGCACGCATCGGGGACCCACGCGCCGTACTCGCCGGCGCTCGTGGCTTCGACGTCGGCGACGGCCTCTTCGCACGTCCCGACCTCGCCGTCGGGATATGAACGAAAGTACAGGCGCCCAATCCTCTCGATCGATTCGGGATCTCGCGAAATCGGGCGGATGCCGACGCCTTCGGCGCACTCCGGCAGTTCGGCGTGCAGACGATCTTCTTCCAGCGAGCCGGTGCGCCCACCGAGACTTGCCGGGCGGAGGCAGAGTCCCGCCGGGCGGAGGAGGGTAAGCTGCATCGCACTCCTTTCCGAGGCGTGTGTTCTCCAGATTTTAGTCGGCAGACCGAGACCGCAAGCTCTAAAAAAACTCCGCCAAAGCAACATATCTTTCTGCATTCAACCATTGCCTCCTTAGGGAGATCTGATTTAAACTCACAGTATCAACAAAAATCACGCACGAGGACGGCAAATGACCCCTGCCCAATGGCCTTTCCACGGCTAAGAGGAATCCAGATCGCCGCGAGGAGCACGAGCGTCATCGCCGCGGCAACCCGAAGAAACCCGACCGGCGCAAGGAGCCTTCCTCTCCCTTGCATCGCAATCTGCGCGGCACTGCTGGCATTCGGTCTCTATTTCATTCCTTGGACTGAGGGACGCTCGGGCAAGAGCGCCGCTGCCATCCTCGAAGGCGCTCTTTGGGGCACAGGGAAGCCCTCCCCTCTGAGCACACCGAGACTCTACGTGCTCATTTTGACGCCCTGTATAGCGATCGCTGGAATCGTCGCGATGGCGATGAAGAAGTCGTTGGCGGCACCGCTGTTTCTGTTTACGGGAGCTTCGGCTGCCACGCTCGTCTCAATTCCCGCGGCCGCAGCGGTCCTTTCTTCAAACGTTCCGAGCGTATCGTCCTCCCTACACGGTAAGGTTCATGGCTCTCGTGCCGATAGGGGTTTCTCCTTCCGTGACAGCTGCATGCGCTGCAGGGGTTGAAATTGAACGACGAAACGAAAAGATGCGCACACAAATTGACGATCTCGCGGCAAGCGGTCGCCAATCTGCATTCCGACGGCGGAGATCTGCGCCCCGACGACATTGAGTGCAGAATCGAGGAACTGCACTCCCGCATTCGTGCTCTCGAACTAAAGGCGGACGCGCAAAGGCCGGCTGACGCCCGGCAAACGTCTGATGAGTCGGCCGATTCCGAATTCTAATCCTTACGCCTGAGACCTCTGCAAGGTAGGCAGTCCCTTTTCAAGCGCACACAGGCAAAATACCGAAGAGCAGTCCAATGACCGGCGAATCGGATGTCTTCGATTACTACAGCGACTCAAAGCTGGAGTCTTCATCGAAAATCAAAGCCAAGCCAGCATTGCTTGTGCTCATTCTCCTGACTTTGGCCACCGCAGCCGTGTTGATTCAAGCCCACTGGCTCGACAACCACGCCTCCTACCGTCCCGCCTGAAGCCGATATCGAAGGCTACCTTCTGTCGCTTACCGAGCGGCCGTTGTGCATACTGATCCCTTGCGCATCATCTCGCAATCGCGACTTTGGCGGATCGAACCACCATCGCGTGCTCAATCCTGTCGGTCGTCGCCAACGCCTTTGGCCCTTGCCGCCACGGCACCTCTAGCAATCTACGTATCGAGGTGGAACGACTGGACCGTGAAGCTTCCACTTTCTCCTGCCCTTTTCGCATTGTCCGTGGCCGCAGCGAGCGCCGACCTACGGGACAAAATCAAGTCCGTCCATGAACGGCTTTGAGCGCGAACGATCTCAGGACCGGGGCGGGCTCTGCATCGCGCAGCAGAGGTGCTTGCGATCGTTGGCAGCCGCGCGATCAGGCCGAGATCGCGCGATCTGATCCCGAATCATGCGCAAACCGATCCGAAAGCGGGACGGCTCAATCGAAGAGACTGCGCAGCACCGCGTCGGACGCGGCAGCGAGTTCGGCGACGTCGAACACTAAAACCTCGTCGGAGCTTTCCCGCCGGACCGCCGGCTCCGGCCCGAGGGCGAGTCAGCGACGGGCGACGCCACAGCCGCCAGCGGCGCCTGACCGGCAGGCGCATCGACATGACGAGCTCCAGCAGACCATTCGGCCCCGTCGGCTGCGGCCCACCGCCTCGGCGGCAAGCTGATCGCAAGCAGCTCCCCGCCCGTCGTCCCCAAACGCACGGCCGCAACGCCCTCGGCCTCGGCCGCGCGCAGCACGAGATCGAGATAGCCTTCGGGGACGGCAAGCACCGCGCGGGCCTGCGACTCCGAGAAAAGCGCGGTGAAATTGTCGATTCCCTCGCGGGAAGCCAGATCCGTCAGGATCGACAGACGCCCGACCCCGCCCGCACGGACATGTCCGCGAGCGCCTGGACGAGGCCCCCGTTGGAAACGTCGTGCGCCGCGGCCAGGACGGGCCCTGAGATCGCCGGTGTCGGCGTCGTGCAATGCCAAAAGCACGCGCCCCAGCGCCATTTCCGCCTGAAGGTCCGCCTTCGGCGGCCGCCCGCCGAGATGCCCGTGGATCGCCCGCGCCCAGGCGGAGCCGTCGAGCTCGTCGCGGGTGCGGCCGAGCAGCACGACGGCGAGGCCGTCTTCCCGCCAGCTGACGGCACGGCGGTGCGCACATCGTCCATGACTCGAGGACGCCGACGACGGGCGTCGGGCTGATCGACGAGTCGACGCGGCCTTTCCTTGCCGTGCGAATTGTCAGAGCGAGACGTTTCCGCCGGTCACGGCACGCCCATCTCCCTGCAGGCGTCCGCAAGCCCGGTGATCGCCTGGACGAGCTGCCACATGGCGTCCGGATCCTCCGGCGAACCGAAGTTCAAGCAGTCGGTGACCGCCAGAGGCTTCGCGCCCACGGTGCAAACGTTGCGGTACGCCTCGGCCAGAGCCTGGCGGGCGCCCTCGTACGGGTCGAGCTTCGTGTAGCGCCCGTTGGCATCGGTGGAAATCGCGATGCCCCGCCCGGTTTCTCGTCAACGCGGGATCACCCCGCGTCGTCGGGCTGGGAAAGGGCCGTGTTTCCGCGGACGAACCTGTCATACTGGTCGGTCACCCAGCCCGCGCCCGCCTGATTCGGATCGGCGAGCACGCGCATGACGTGCTCGCGCAGCTCGGCCGGTGAACCGGGGCGGGAGAGCCCATCCGCGCCGTCGGCGTTGAGCGCGTCCTGCCACTGCGGACGGGCGTACGGCCGCTCATATGCAGGGCCTTCGTGGGCCACGGACCGCGGATCGACGTCGACGATCCTGTGCCCGTGATGGTCGATCGTCAGCCGCCCCGAGGAGTTGACGGTCCCGATGACGGCAGCCTCGACCTCCCACTTGCCGACGACGTCCATGAACGCGTCGAGCTTGTCCGGGGCGACGACGGCCATCATCCGCTCCTGCGATTCGCTCATGAGGATTTCCCCGGCGGTGAGGGTGGGGTCTCGCAGAAGAACGTTCTCGAGGTCCACGTGCATGCCGCCGTCGCCGTTGGAGGCGAGCTCGCTCGTGGCGCAGGAAATTCCGGCTGCGCCGAGGTCTTGGATTCCCAAGACGAGGCCCCCGGCGAAGAGCTCGAGGCAGCATTCGATGAGGACCTTCTCCATGAACGGGTCGCCCACCTGCACCGAGGGTCGTTTCGCGGGCATGCCGTCCTCGAAGGCCTCGGAGGCGAGGATCGACGCCCCGCCGATGCCGTCGCCGCCGGTGCGCGCCCCGAAGAGCACCACCTTGTTGCCCTCGCCCGAAGCGTTGGCGAGGTGGACGTCGCCGTGGCGCAGCACGCCCACGCACAGGGCGTTGACGAGCGGATTCTCCTGGTGGGACGCGTCGAATTCGGTCTCCCCGCCGATGTTCGGCAGCCCGAGGCAGTTGCCGTATCCGCCGACGCCGGCGACGACGCCGTGCACCACGCGGGCCGTGTCCGCGTGGCCGACGTCGCCGAAGCGCAGCTGGTCCATGACCGCCACGGGCGGGCGCCCTATGGAGATAATGTCGCGCACGATGCCGCCCACGCCGGTGGCAGCTCCCTGATAGGGCTCAACAAAGCTCGGGTGATTGTGCGACTCCACCTTGAACGTCACGGCCCAGCCGTCGCCGATGTCCACGACCCGGCGTTCTCGCCCATGCCCCACGAGCAGGTGCTCGCGCATCTCGGGCGTGAGTTTGCTGCCGAATTGCTTGAGGTGGATCTTCGAGGACTTGTACGAGCAGTGCTCGGACCACATCACCGAGTACATGGCGAGCTCGGCGGCCGTGGGACGCCTGCCGAGGATCTGCCTGATGCTCGCGTATTCGTCCTCTTTGAGGCCGAGCTCGGCCCAGGGCATGGGCTGCTCGGGCGTCGCGGCTGCTTCCTCGACGGTGTCATAGCTTTCGTTGCGGTGCTCGGCCGAGGCCATGGATTCCTCCTGTTCCGAGGGGAGCGTCGCATCCCTTGAGGCGGGGCGGCGTCCCGAAATGTGAGCTGCGATTCGCGGCCCTTCGCGCCGCTATGCGAGAACCGATTCGAGGGCGGATGTGAAAAAGGTCAGCCCGTCGGTTCCCGAACGGAGCCCGTCGGCGCCGCCCGGGCGAAACCCGATCTCGACGGCGTGCTCCGGGATGAGGCATGAGCCCGACGACGTTCCCCTGACTCGGAGACGACACCCGCGATGTCGTCGACCGACCCGTTAGGGGTTGACTCCGACGTATCGGAAGGCCACGCGCCCCTCGCCTTCAAGGCGAGCGACGGTTTCGGCGTCGGCCTGGAAGCACCCTTCGCCGTTCTTCAAGGGAATCGTGATGACCTGCCCCCTCGTGAAACCGGAGGTCCACGGCGTGTCCGCGTTCTCGACCGCGAGCTTTTGCTCGCGGCAGACGAAAGCGCTGCCCCTCGTTGCGGACCAGCGCTCGGGGCAGGAGGTGCGCCTCGCACAGAATCTGGAATCCGTTGCAGATCCCCAGCACGGGAACGCCCTCGCCCGCCGCCTCGACGACGGCCGACATGACGGGGGTCAGCGCGGCTATGGCCCCGCATCTGAGGTAGTCGCCGTAGGGAAAAGCCCCGGGCAGCACGATCGCATCGACTTCCCCGACGTCGTCCGAGGCGTGCCACAGAGCGACGGGCTCGCCTCCGGCCAATCGAACGCGCGCGCGGCGTCGCCGTCGTCCAACGTTCCCGGGAACGTGACCACGCCGATCCTCACCGCTCGTCCTCCGCAGCGTAGACGGCGACGACGTCCTCAATGATCGGGTTGGAAAGGCTCGCGGCGGCGAGTTCGCGGGCGGACTCCCAGATGCCCCTCGGTCACCGGCCCCTCCACGGAAAGCTGGAAACGCTTGTCCCGCCGCACGTCCGTGAAGACGTCCACTCCGTGCCGAAGGAAGGCTCCGCGCACGGCCTTGCCCTGCGGGTCGAGAATTTCAGGCTTCGGCATGACTTCGACGATGATCCGCCCCAAGGGCTTCCTCCTGTCTCACAAATCGGACGCCATGCGGCGCCTCGCGTCCATGATATGGGCACGAGGCGCTTTCGCGCACGCTTTTCCGAAATTTCGAGCGGCGGGTTCGCCCAGCCGTTCGGCAACCTCGTCCTGTCACGACCAGCGGCTGCCGGTCAGACGCTCGTAGATCTGCACATAGCGCTCGCGGGTCTTGTCGACCACTTCGTCGGGCAGCGCGGGCGGATGCGTGCCGGAATTCACGTCCCACCCCGATTCTTCGGAGCTCAGCCAGTCGCGGACGAATTGCTTGTCGAGCGAACGCTGGGACCTTCCCGGCCTCGTAGACGTTCGCAATCCAGAACCGCGAAGAGTCCGGGGTGAGCACTTCGTCGCCGAGGATGATCTCCTCCGAGCCGGCGTCGGGAAACGCTGAACTCGAACTCGTGTCGGCGATGATGATGCCCCGCCCGCGGCGATCTCGCGAGCCCTCGCGTACGTCGCGATCGACTTCGCCCGAAGCTCGCGGGCCACGCCCTCCCCACTCGCGCGGCGGTGTCGGCGAAGGTGATGCTTTGGTCGTGGTCGCCGAGCCTCGCCTTCGTCGTGGGCGTGAAGATCGGCCGGTCGAGGCGCTCCGCCTCCCTGATGCCCGGCGGCAGGGCGACGCCGCACACGGTTCCGGCGGCGCTTGTACTCGGCCATGCCGGAACCCGTCAGGTAGCCGCGCACCACGCATTCGACGGGGAAGACCGGGCGGCAGGGTGATCATTGCACGCCCCTCGACGGCCGCGGGCACATCCGTCGATATGACGTGGTTGGGTGGAGGTCGGCGAGCTGCTCGAACCACCACAGCGACAGCTGGGTGAGTATCCTCCCTTGTCCGGAATCTCGGTGGGAAGAACATAGTCGTAGGCGCTGATCCGATCAGAGGCGACGATGAGATAGGCATCCTCGCCGTTGTGCGCGTCCACGCCGGACGGAACGTAGACATCGCGAACTTTTACCCGAGTACACGTGCGTCCACCCGGGTAGGTTTCTTGCACCGATTCCAATCATCTGTGTTCTCACCCTCGTGTACCACAGTAGTTCTTTCCACGTATTGGATCACGGCTACCTGCCTTTTGTCCATAGGTTGAGATAACCGTTTTGCCCGCGACGACGACGCCGAACCGCGCTTGCGCGTCAAACCGGCGCAAATTCCCGATCGGCCGATTTCGCGTCCTCGTGTGCGAATGACCATAAGAGGCATTAAACACGCTGTCAGAAACACGAAGCCCAAAACCGGGTCGACGCCGACCCCATCGCCACGTTGCGAGTGCGGTATCAACGATACACCCACCGTTTAGCCGTTATCCAGTGATTCTGCCCGGTGTTTTCGACATCGAGGCGGAGGGCGGATTCGCGGAGCGCGGCGGCCACATTGCGACGGTCACATTCCGGCGGCGACGTCTGTGCGGAAATGCGCCCCTTCAGCCGAATCTGCGAAACGGCGGCGTAGGCTGCGTAGCGCGCGGCGGCCACGTCCTTTCCCATTCCGACGCAGCCAGCACCCGGCCTCCGGCCGACACGACGGCTCCGTCCGAAATCCCTGGTTCCCTGCGTGGACGACGTGCGCGCCGGGCACGCCTTCAGCCGCGGCCGCGCCTCGACGGGGTCGCCCGCATGCACCGGCCCGGGTAGCCGGGCCGCCAAGACCACGGTGACTGCGGCGTCGGGAAGCCATTCGAGGCGGCGAAGTCCATGCCTGTTGCCGGGCTTTCTTCGCCCTCCGCCGTCGCTTCCCGTTCGTCTCCGTTCAGCCCGAGCCGCCTCGACTCGGCTCTCCGCCCTTTTCCGCCAGCGCTTCGAGGCCTTCCGCAGGCTCGCCCCCCGCTCTTCAGGCTCTCCGAGAATCGGCCCCAGCTCGCCCCTCGCCGCATCGCGCAAAAGGCCGGCGAGCGGGGTGACCAGCCGCGCCAGCACCGACTGCGTCTCGGGGTCGCCGAAACGCACGTTGAACTCCACCACTTTCACGCCCTCGGAGGTCAACGCCAAACCGCAGTAGAGCACGCCGACGAAGGGCGTTCCGCGCCGCGCCATTTCGTCCACGACGGGCTGGGCGACCTCGGCCGCGACGGCGTCGGCCAGCCCCGCGTCGGCCCACGGGAGCGGCGCGAGTAGGATCCCATGCCGCCGGTGTTGGGCCCCTTGCCGCCGTCGAACGCCCGCTTGTAGTCCCTGCGCGGGCTCCAGCGAAGGGAGCGACGCGCCCGTCGCACAGACAGAAAAAGAGAGACCTCGGGGCCGTCGAGGAATCCTCGACCAGCGCCTTCCCTCGGGTTTGGCCAGGCACGCCCGGGCATGGACGAGGGCGGCGTCTCTGTCGTCCGTCACGACGACCCCCTTGCCCGCGGCCAGCCCGTCGTCTTTGACTACGTGGGGCGCGCCGAAAGCGTCGAGGGCAGCTTCCACTTCTCCCAGACTCGTGCACAGCCACGACCGCGCAGTCGGCACGCCCGCACTGGCCATGACCTCCTGGCGAACGCCTTCGAGCCTTCCAGGCGTGCCGCTTCCCGCGAAGGGCCGAAAACGTCGATGCCCGCCTCGCGCACGACGTCGGCCACGCCCGCGACCAGCGGAGCCTCCGGACCGACGACGACGAGGTCGATCCCCTTGCTGCGAGCGAATGCAGCCACGGCCGCACCGTCGAGGACGTCGAGGTCGACGAGCGTTCCCAACGGGGCCATCCCGGGGTTCCCCGGGGCGATGTAGAGGACGTCGTCGTCACTGCGAAGAGAACGGGCGATGGCGTGCTCGCGGCCTCCCGACCCGAGTATGAGTATGTTCACGGAACAACCCTAAGCCAGGTTGCGCGACAACGACGATTTGACGCCGGACGTGTCACATTCTGAACGGCGCCCCTTCTCCCGAACGGCGGATCTTTCCTGAACTGTGGATCCTTCCCGAGCTTGCGCGCCCTTCTCCCGGACGGCGAGTCCTTTCTGAACTGCGCGCCTTTTTCCAAGCGACGCCGCCTTCCCGAAGGAGAGACCTTACTGAACGAGCGCCTCCCGTCTGCGTTCCCTGGAAACTCATCGCCCTTGCTCTTCGCCCAACTCAGCCCAACAAATCACCTCTATGAAAAAGAGAAATGATGTTTATGGCGAAAAAGAGACAGCTTGACGATAGTACGATCGCTAAACGCCAATCATACCTTCGTCTGATTACCGAACACATTCCACGTCGTTAAACTCCCCCAAAGGAGGCGTGTCTACTGAACTCCATGCTCACTTTCACATCACGAGTTCAGGAAATGAATATGAAAAAGATACCTTCGCGGCATCCCGTCTCGAAGGTCAAGGCGATGCTCTTCGCTTTCGTCGTGTCCTTCATCGCAACCGTCGTTTTCGCACCGCGCGCCGTGCAGGCCGCTGAAATTCCAAACGACGGCGTCTACGGAATCAAACAGGTGACGCCCCGAAGCGACCGTTTGGGAGCAATGGGACCTGTCCGGCTCAATTTCTACATGGGCGGTGCCGAACGGCACCAGCCGAGGCGACACAATCGCCGTCGAGCTCCCCTGACGTGATCGATGCGGGTTCGGCCCCCGGCTTTGCTGTCCTGGCGCCCTCGGGCGAGGAAATCGGCCGGGCAACGTTCGATTCCGGCACGAATAGAATGGTCATCACCTTCACCACCGACTACGTGGAAACACACCAGAACGTAAACGGAACAGCGTATTTCAACGCTACGCTTAATCAAAGGGCGCCTGTATTCGATTCGACGACGAACACCATGGATGTCGACATTTTCGGCACGCAGGTGACGATCAACAGCTCGTCGGCCCCAACGGCCCCTGAAGAGGAATCTAAAAAGGGCTGGTGGATACCGAACCAGGCTGAGGCCACGGCCACTGACGAATCAGGCGTTCTCATCAACAGGGACGAATCGGCCATCAGCTACGGAATCGTCTTTGGACAACCTCGAATGGACCACAGCCTCTATCGACGACAAGGCCGACGCCGACCTCGTCTACTGCGTCAACGGCCAGGCGGCCGAGGGCGCCTACGCCTTCCTCCAAACGCGCGACGTCGCGAACGGGGTGTTCGAAGCCGGGGCGACGCCCGCCGGGGTTTACATCGAGGCGTCGTGACGGGATCGCGAGCGGCGCCTCAAGATCACCGTGACGAAGCCGGCCGATCTGACGTCCAAGCAGTTGCAGGTGATCTACGGAATGAAACTCCGCACCAACGCCAAGGGACAGCCCGTTCACGGCACCAACGACGCCGTCGGGATCAAGAAGACCCTCTCGAACACGGCCGACATCTCCCTATGACACCGGCAAGAAGACCCTCGGGCTGGCTAAGCACTCAAAATTCGAGGAAGGCGGCGGCGAGGGATCCGGCATCACCGTCCCCGCCATCGACATCGAGAAGTACGACGGCGACTGGGAGGGCGTCCAGTGGAACGGCTCCGGCGAGCCGGACGTCTCCGGTGAACCGGACTTCGAGCCGAACAACCTTCCCGCCGGCGACCGCGATTCCGCTCCAGGCCTTTTCCTTGCGGCCGGGCCGAGGGGCGACGGTCAAGTTCACGGTGACCAACGTCGGCATCGAAGATCTGACGAACGTCACAGTCACCGACACGACGACCGACGGGCCCGCGCTGAAGGACGTCCAGTGCGTCGTCGACGGAACGCCCCGCAAGGCGGATGCGCAGGGCCGGATCGATTTGGGCACGTGGGTCTTCCCGCGGAAGGCGTCGTTCGAGTGCCAGGGAACGCTCGACCCGATGGGGGGCGAACAAGACGCACGCTGACAATGCGAAAGTCGCGGCCGTTTCAGTTGCCCTCGCAAACTCCCTGTCGAGGACTCCGACCCCTGGCACGCTGCGTCGGGGCCGGCCCGAAAGTCTCGGTCGGCGATTTCGTTTGGTTCGACGAGAACAAGAACGGCTTGCAAGACGAAGGCGAACCCGGCATCGAGGGTGTGACCTCACACTGGTCGGGCCCGACGGCGGAGGTCTCCGACGTCGACGGGACGCCCGTCGCCCCTGTCAAGACTGATAAGAACGGGGCGTACACGTTCGCCAACCTTCCCGTCCTTCCGGCGGGCAAGCACTACACCGTCAAAGTCACCGACCCCGAAGGGCACACGCCCACGAAGGCCGGCCAGGGAAGCGACCGGGCGAAGGATTCTTCGACCGGCCAGGCCGAATCCCAGGATCTGACCGCAGACGGTCAGCGCGACGCGACCCTCGACTTCGGCTACGTCAAGCGGGAATCGCCGGCGACGCCCACTCCGACGCCGTCCGAGACCCCAACTCCGTCTCCGACGCCGTCCGAGACTCCGACAACGCCTCCCACGGATCCCTCGACGCCGACGACCGAACCGTCTACTCCCTCGACGCCGACACCCGGACCTTCAACGCCGCCGACTCCCGTGACGCCGCCGGTGAAGCCTTCAACGCCGCCGACTCCCGTGACGCCGCCGGTGAAGCCTTCTGACGCCGCCGGCGCCTTCTGGGACTCCCTCCATGCCGCCGTCTCCTCCGTCGGCGACGCCTCCGACGCCTGCGCGGCCGTCCTCGGCGTCCGCCAAGCCAACGCCGAATCCTTCACGGCCGGCTCCGGCTAAAACCGACTCGGAAGGAGCCAAAGAAGAGCCTCGCCTTCACGGGCTTGGACAGCACTGCGATGGGCCTCGGCGCGCTTGTTCTGAGTGCCGCGGGAGGAACGCTGATCGCGATTCACAGGCGCAAGAACGCGCTGTGAGGTTGGGGCAGTCTTGCAGGCGCAGCCAGGCCGCGACAGCTAGCGCAGCGGGCGCCGCGGCCGGAGCCTGACCGCCTGCAACGCTTCAGCGAACGAGGGGCGGACCCGAGCCAATCGGGTCCGCCCCTCGTTCGTCCAGTTCGGGATCAGCGCCCGCCCCTGGCCGTCCAAGCGTCTGTTCGCCGCTCACGAGGCAAGTGAGCAGCGACTACTCGCAAAGCCCGCCAAAGCCGTCCGCGCTTCCGTTTGCGCATCACAAGGCGGGTGAACGGCGCCCATTCGCCGGCCGTCAGGCACGCGGCGCAATCGCCCGGGCGCGATGTCGCTCGTCCGATATAACGCCGCTCGTCGGACACGATGCAGCTGATCAGACGCGACGGCGCCTGCTGTCAGACATGAAAAGTGCCTGTCTGCAGGGAAAAGCGCCAAAATTTGGCACCCTTCACTGCTCCAGGCACTTTTCATCAGCCGAGGGCGTCGCGAAGTCGACCAGAGATGACCTGAGAGGCCAGCCACGGCCTCCCAAGAACAGCCACAGGAAGCGTCAAGGGAGGCCCGGCCGTCAGCCGATCGTCAGGCTGCGCCTTTCGGCGCGCGGCTCCAATCAGGCCTTCGCCGCGGCGATGCGCTCACGGAACTTCGCAAGCTGCTCGGTGATCTTGGCGGGAAGCTTGTCGCCGAACTGCTTGAAGTACTCCTCGGTCTCGTCCATCTCGGCAGCCCAGGCGTCGGGGTCGATCTCGAACAGGGCGTCCCACGTGGCCTTGTCGACGTCGATCCCATCGAGGTTGAAATCCTCGAACTTCGGGTAGCGACCGGTCACGCCGTCAACGGCATCGACCTGCCCGCCGACTCGGCGGACGATCCAGTCGAGGACGCGCGAGTTCTCGCCGTACCCGGGCCACATGAACTTGCCGTCGGGGCCCTTGCGGAACCAGTTGACCTGGAAAACCTTCGGGAACTTGTCGCCGAGCTTCTCCTGGAGCTCCAGCCAATGGCTCCAGTAGTCTGCCATGTGATACCCGCAGAAAGGCAGCATGGCGAAGGGATCGTGGCGCAGCGAGCCTGCCTTTGACGTCCGTCGCGGCGGCGGTCACCTCGGAGGCGACCGAGGCTCCGATGAACACGCCGTGGGCGTTCTCGTACTGCTCGGCGACGAGCGGCACGTTGCTGGCGCGGCGGCCTCCGAAGAGAATCGCGTCGACCGGCACACCCTGCGGGGCCTCCCAATCCTCACAGATAATCGGACACTGCGAGGCGGGAACCGTGAAGCGGCTGTTCGGGTGGGCGGCCTTCTTGCCCTCGGCGGCGTCGGCAGGGGTGTAATCCTTGCCGGTCCAGTCGATCAGATGATCCGGCAGCGGGGCGTCAATGCCCTCCCACCACACGTCGCCCTCATCGGTCAGGGCAACGTTCGTGAAGATCGAATTGGCACGCATGGTGTCCATCGCCATGGGATTCGTGTCGTAGGACGTTCCCGGGGCGACGCCGAAGAAGCCGGCCTCGGGATTGATTGCGTACAGGCGCCCGTCGGGCCCGGGGCGCATCCATGCGATGTCGTCGCCGATCGTCTCGACCTTGTAACCGGGAATGGTCGGCTGAAGCATGGCGAGGTTGGTCTTTCCGCAGGCGGAGGGGAAAGCCGCCGTGACATGATACTGCTTGCCGGTCTTCTCGTCGGTCAGGCGAAGGATGAGCATGTGCTCGGCCATCCATCCCTGACGGCGAGCCATCGTCGAGGCGATGCGCAGCGCGTAGCACTTCTTGCCCAGCAGCGCGTTGCCGCCGTAGCCCGACCCGTAGGACCAGATCTCATTGGTCTCCGGGAAGTGCGTGATGTACTTTTCCTCGTTGCAGGGCCAAGCGGTGTCTTCACGGACGGTCCCGTCGGCGTCGCGCAGGGGGTAGCCGACGGAGTGCACCGCGGAACCCACTCGCCGCCCTCGCCGATGAGCTTGAGCGCTTTGGAGCCCATTCGGGTCATGATGCGCATGTTCGTGACCACGTAGGGAGAGTCGGTCAGCTCGATGCCGAGCTTGGAGATCGGTCCGCCGAGCGGGCCCATGGAGAAGGGAACGACGTACATCGTGCGGTCCCGCGCATGGCGCCGTCGAACTTCTCATTGAGGATCTTCTTCATCTCGACCGGGTCGTACCAGTGGTTGGTCGGGCCGGCGTCTTCTTCCTTCTCGGAGCAGATGAACGTCCGGGACTCCACGCGGGCGACGTCGGAGGGAAGCGAACGCGCAAGGAACGAGTTGGGGCGCTTCTCAGGATTGAGGCGCGTGAAAACTCCAGCCTCGACCATCTCGGTGGTGAGCCGATCCCACTCTTCCTCCGAGCCGTCGGCCCAGTAAATGGAGTCGGGCTTGGCGAGATTGGCCGTCTTCGCAACGAACTCAATCAACTCTTCAGGGGCCTCGGCGGGCGCTCCGGCCCGAACCTCTTCGACGGTGTAGGGTCTTATCCGTCATCGCGTTTCCTTCCTGAGTCTGCGATGTGCTGCCGCAGCCTTGTCGCCACGGCGCGAATGACATCTATTGTTGCGGAAAAGGCTGGGGATTTCCCATGCGTTTCGTCCCAGAACAGCTTGGGCTCAGCGGGTGCGATCTTTCACACACCGACGTCGTCGAAGCCGTCCAATAGAACCGGGCGCGGGAGCTTTCGCCGCGCCTCGGCAAACCGCCGGCGAAGCACGAGTCCGACGAGCGACTGAGGGGCTTTTCCCGCGCCCGCCGAAGCCTCGAAAGGGCCCGAAAAGCAATGCGCGGGCCGGAACAGAGGACAGGAGGACCCAAGCAAGAGCAACAGCGGGCGGGAAGAAAGGGATGCGTCGGCCCAAAGGCAAGAAACGGGCAGGTCAAGGAACGAGAAGTCCCCACCTGACGACGTGTGCCGTTTTCTCCCACCAACTATGCTGTTCCGTGTACGGCGCGACAAGCGCGCTTCAAACTAAGGATTCAACAATGAGCGTTCTTCCACGCACAACCATGAGGAAGCGGTCTCGGTTGCTCGCGGCAGCCTTGCTTCCCTTCACGCTTCTGATCGCCGCGTGCAAAATGGACACGACCATAGAGTTCAAAGACGACGGCACGTCCGTATCGAGCGTCGTAGTCGAAGACGACGAGGGCAAGCTGACCGGCAAGAACGTGACGTGCGCGTCGGCAATGGCGCGGATAAAACAAGCCATGCAGGGAAGGAGCAGCGCCGGCATCGATCTGAACAAGGCCAAGATGGAGGACCTCTCCAACGGAGGAAACCTCAAGTGCAAGCTGACTCAGAACCAGAGCAACTACGAGTCTGGGCTCACTAAGACTTCTAGCAGCTACGTTCTCAAGGTGCCTGGCACTCCGAGCCTTAACACTTCAAGCTTGAAAAACGAACTCAAAGTCACGTTCAAGATCGTTATGCCCGGGAAGGTCACCCAAGCGTCCGAAACGGAAAGATCAGCGGCAACACGGTGAACTACGAGGGATTTGACATCCTCGCCCAAGGAGCGGAAATCAAGGCCACGAAGGACGGCGGCTCCGACGAGGAACCCTCTGACGAAGAAAACCACAACAGCGAAGAACAACGAAGAAGCCACGGGGAAGAAGGCCGACGGAACTTTGGACCATCCCGCAGCTTCTAAGAAAGACTCCGACGGCGGATTCCCAATGTGGGCGTGGTTCGCCATCGGAGGCGGCGCCGTGGTTCTCTTGGGCGTCATCATCTTCCTCGCGACCCGAAAAGGGAAGGGTCTAACTCCGGGCAAGCCTACGCAGCCCCATTCGGCCAGCCTCAGGCCCCGCAACAGTTCGGAGGGCCCCAGGCCCGCAGCAGTTCGGAGGGGCCCAGGCCCCGCAGCAGTTCGGAGGACCCCAGGCCCCGCAACAGTTCGGAGGACCGCAGAACCAGCAGGGCTACTCCCAGTACCCGCCCCAGCAAGGCGGCTACTGACAGACAGCTTCTCAAGCGCCGCACAAACCTTCGGCCCGCTCCGAGCAAGACGCATGTCTCGGGCGGGCCGAAGAGGCCTTAGAACACAACCGAACACAAGGCTCGCACTTAAACGACCTCGACCGGTTTAAGTTCAGCCGTCATATGCGCGAGGCCCTTCGTTCATCCGAACACATCCAACGCGCAGTCCGTCGATCGCTCAAAACACGCGAGGCCTTCCGACTTGCCGTGCCGCTCCCGTTTGCAAAAGAGCGCAGGCCTGCGCGGAATTCCCAACTTGCCAAAGAACTCGCGACACGCCTGCGGGCAAAAGCCGGGAACTATAGGTAAAGGTAGGTAAAGGGAGGAGAAAAGGCCGCCGCTTTCGCTCCAACCGATTGTGCGCCGAGCGTCCCAGTCGCTACCTTTGTTCTTGAACATGACGGACACGCTTATCAGATAGGGACAAGCACATGACTACCATCGCCAAGAAGGGACGTCGCCGGCCCTTCTTCTCTTTCTGCCATTCCTGCTGATCCTTTCGGCGTGTCGAGTCGATACAAACATCACAGTCGGCGAAGACGGAAGCACCGCCTTGAGCATAGCGTTCGACACCGAGGACCCCTCGACAAAGGTCGGAGACTGCCAGGCTCTGGCCTCGCAAATGGAGACCCTGAAATCGACCTATGGCACCCCTGTCATCGAATCGGTTCCCGGTGCGAAGGGCATGGGCTGCAAGCTCACGTTCAAAGACGGCCCCTTCCTGAAGACCCTGGCCGATAAGGACGACGAAGGGCACGTAACCGTCACCGTTCCCCGAGCATTCCTGGGAGGCAATGGACGGTCAGCTCAAGAGCCCGGTGCGTTCGAGAATGAGCGACCTCAAATTCAAGATCGGCATCACCCTCCCTCCGAGATCACGGATGTGAGCAAAGAAGGAAAAGTCAATGGAAACACGGCGGAGTGGGAAAGCTACGACACCGTGAAGAAAGGCATAAGCGCCACTGCCGGAGGCAAGTTGGGAGACATAGGCGCCACGGACGACGAGTCGGAAAGCCCCTCCGAATCGCCGACAACCGCCAAGTCAACCTCGCCTGAAACAACCCCGGACGATACGCCGACGCCATGGGCGTCGCCCAAGAAAGACGAAGGCATGCCGATGTGGGCGTGGTTCGCCATTGGGGGCGGCGCTCTTGTGGCCGTCGTCGCAATCGTCCTCCTCGCCACCCGCAGGAAGTCCGACGGCGGCTTCCCGGTCCAGACGGCTACCCCGGCCCGGGGGCTTCCCCGCCCCAGCGGCGGCTTCCGGGTTCAGGCGGCTTCCCGGCCCCAGCGGCGGAAACTACCCCGGCGCTGGCGGAGGATACCGAGCCCCGGCGGATATTCCGGCCCGGGCGAGGGATTCCCGGGCGGCGAAACTACTCCGGCCCCGGCGGCGGATACCCTGGCCCCGGCGAGTCACGCTGGGTTGGACAGCGCCAGCAGTACCAAGGCCACTATTCAGGCGAATCTTTCTCAGGGCCGCTGTCGGCGCAATCGGCAGGCCAAGCGGGAAGCGGGGAACGCCTTGCAAGCTTCGGCTGCCGCGAGCCGGACGCCCTCGGTCGCCGGAAGCCCGGCGCCCTCGCTTCCCCGAGTGAAAGTGCGCCGGCCACGGCGACTCCCAAGCACTCAGACCCCGCCCCTGCCGAGCACTCACAGCGCTGAAACGACGCCACTGTCGCTCTCTCCCTCAGATTCCCCCTCGCCAGACGCGCGGGATGGACTTACAGTCCCCTGAGCGTCCCGCCGACCAAGATTCTCTAGGCCCGGCTCTTCTAGACCCCGACTCGAAGGGCGTTCACCTGATCGGGTGAACGCCCCTTTCGTCGTCATGCCTCCTTGACGGCCCTCCCAGCGGCCCCTTGAAGCCCCTGCAAAAGCCCTCTACGAAAGCAGGCTTCGGCGAACGATCGTCTGGTCGCGGCCGGGACCCACTCCGATGAGTGAGATCGGGCAGCCCGACAGAGCCCTCGAGGGCCGAAACATAGTCTTGGGCTTCGGCAGGCGGGTCTCGAAAACCGCGGCAGGAGGAGACGTCCTCATCCCATCCGGGAAACATCTCGTAGACCGGCTTGGCTCGCGCAAATTCGGCTTGAGTGACGGGGACGTCCTCGACGCGCACGCCGTCGATCTCGTAGGCCACGCATACGGGGATCTCCGCGAAACCGCCCAAAACGTCGAGCTTTGTCAAGACCAGATCCGTCAGCCCGTTGACTCTGGTCGCGTAACGAGCCACCGGAACGTCGAACCATCCGCAACGGCGCGGGCGCCCCGTCGTCGTCCCGAATTCGCCGCCGCCAAGCCGAAGCCGCTCCCCCGCCTCGTCGAGGAGCTCCGTCGGGAAAGGGCCCTCGCCCACGCGGGTGACATACGCCTTGGCGATCCCCACAACACGGTCGATGCGCGCGGGCCCCACGCCCGTCCCCGTGCAGGCCCCGCCGGCCGTCGCGTTCGACGACGTCACGAACGGGTAGGTGCCGTGGTCGATGTCGAGCATCGTCGATTGCCCGCCCTCGAAGACCACCGTCTCTCCGGCGTCGAGGGCGGCATTGACCTCGCGTCCGACGTCGCCGACCATCGGGCGCAGCCGTTCGGCGTAGCCGGAAAGCTCGGCGACGACGGCTTCGACGTCGATCTCCTCACCCGCGCTTTCCAGCAGGGCCCGCTTCTGTTCGACGGCGGCGCCCACGCGCTCGCGCAAAAGCTCGCGGTCGAAAACGTCTTGGATGCGAATGCCCAAACGCGACGCCTTGTCTGCATAAGCCGGGCCGATCCCCTCCCCGTCGTGCCTATCTTGCGCGGCCCCAGACTTCGCTCGCTGAGCGCGTCGAGGACCTTGCAAAAAGGGGTGATGACGTGCGCATTGGCTGAAATCCGCAGCTTGGCGACGTCGATTCCCCGCGATTCAAGCTCCGCGATCTCCTGAAGAGAACGCCGAGGGTCCACAACCACCCCGTTGCCGATGACGGGAACGCATCCGAGCGAAAGAATCCCCGAGGGAAGCAGATGCAGCGCGAACTTCTCCCCATCGACCACCACCGTGTGGCCGGCGTTGTTGCCCCCGTTGAACTTGACGACGCACCGCGCCGCCGTTCCGAGACTGATCGGTTGCCTTCCCTTTGCCCTCGTCGCCCCATTGCGCTCCGAGAATGACGATTGCGGGCATACTTCCTCCGTTTGCCTCAAACCATGTAAAGGGATACCCGCTTTACGTCCCAAGCATAGGCAATGACCGCCCGCCGTGCACGGTCCGCCCCGGCGCGATCGTCGCATTGCCACAAAAGTGGGCGAGCATTTTCCGTCCGGCACCCTGTAGTCTTGATGTGACGTGCATGACGCAACGACGCCTGCCCGGTGTCACCGCCATTGCCCGGCGCCAGCCATCGGCCGGAGTTCACAGCGTCCTTTAAGTTCGCAAGGAGAATCATGTCGACCGATCTGACGCAGCCATTGGGCCGCATTCGTCCGCGCCGCCTCCGGCAAAACCAGCGAAACTCGACCGAGATGGAGTTCTGGACGGGCCTTTCGAGCCTCGTCGTCGAACGCATCGCCGACGCCTGGCACGCAACTTACCGCGCCTACGAGCCCGGCCGGCAAGCAGCCTACTTTTCCGCGGAGTTCCTCGAAGGCCGCGCACTGCTCAACAACCTCGTCAATTTGGGCATGCTCGACGACGCCCGCGCCGCCCTCGAAGCCCACGGCCAGAGCCTCAGCGACATCCTCGAGGCCGAATCCGACGCAGCCCTGGGCAACGGAGGTCTGGGCCGCCTGGCCGCATGTTTCCTGGATTCCTGCGCGACGATGGACCTCCCGGTGACGGGCTACGGAATCCTCTACCGCTACGGGCTCTTCAAGCAGACAATCGACGACGGCTTCCAGAACGAGCATCCCGACCCCTGGATGGAGGAGGGCTACCCCTTCGTCATCCGCCACGAAGAAGCCTCCAAATACGTCCATTTCGCTGACATGCATGTGCGCGCGGTGCCCTACGACATGCCGATCACCGGCTACGGGACGAAGAACGTCAACACGCTTCGCCTGTGGAAGTCCGAGCCCATCGAGGAATTCGACTACGACGCCTTCAACTCCCAGCGCTTCACCGACGCGATCATCGAGCGCGAGCGCGTGGCGGACCTGTGCCGCGTCCTTTACCCGAACGACACGACCTACGAGGGCAAGGTCCTGCGCGTGCGCCAGCAGTACTTCTTCGTTTCGGCGTCGTTGCAGACGATGATCGACACCTACATCCGAAACCACGGAGAGGACCTGCGCGACTTCGGCAAGTACAACTCGATCCAGCTCAACGACACGCATCCGGTGCTGGCCATTCCCGAACTCATGCGCCTGCTGCTGGACGAGCACGGCATGTCGTGGGAAGACGCGTGGAAAGTCGTGCAGAGCACCTTCGCCTACACCAACCACACGGTTCTCGCCGAGGCCCTGGAGACGTGGGAGACCTCGATTTTCCAGCAAATCTTCCCGCGCATCATGGAGATCGTCGCGGGAAATCGACCGCCGGTTCCGGCATCGAGCTCGCCGACAAGGGCTGCGACCAGGGAAGATCGACTACATGGCGCCGCTCTCCGGAGGGCGCGTGCACATGGCGTGGATCGCCTGTTATGCGTCGTATTCGATCAACGGCGTCGCGGCAATCCACACCGACATCCTCAAAGCGCGACACCCTCCACGACTGGCACGACATCTGGCCCGAGAAGTTCAACAACAAGACGAATGGCGTGACGCAACGCCGCTGGCTCAACGCCTGCAACCCTGGGCTGGCCGCGCTGCTGACCGAAGCTCGGCTCCGACGCCTGGGTTCGCGACCTCTCAAAGCTTCTCGACCTCGAGGCCAAGGGCGACGACGCGCTGTATGAGCGCCTCAACGAGATCAAGCGCAAGAACAAGGTGCGTTTCGCCGAATGGCTGGAAAAAGCGACAGGGCGACTCGATTCCGATCGACGCCGTCTACGACGTGCAGATCAAGCGCCTGCACGAGTACAAGCGCCAGCTTCTCAACGCCATGTACATCCTCGATCTGTACTACCGGATCAAGGCCGACCCCGGCATCGGACGTCGTCCCGCGCGTCTTTCATCTTCGGCGCGAAGGCCGCCCCGGATATAAGCGGGCGAAGGCCATTATCAAGTTCATCAACGAAGTCGGCCGCGTCGTCAACAACGACCCCGACACGAAGGACTTCATCCGCGTCGTTTTCGTCGAGAACTACAACGTGACGCCCGCCGAGTACATCATCCCCGCCGCCGACGTCTCCGAGCAGATCTCGATGGCAGGAAAAGAGGCCTCGGGAACGTCGAACATGAAGTTCATGATGAACGGCGCCCTCACGCTCGGCACGCTCGACGGCGCCAACGTGGAAATCGCCGATGCCGTCGGCGAGGACAACGCCTATATCTTCGGCGCCCGCGAGGAGGAGCTCCCCGAGCTTCGCCGCAACTACGACCCCCGCCACCACTACGAGACGGTCCCGGGGCTCAAAGCGCGTCATGGACGCCTTCGTCGACGGCACCTTTGACGACGGCGGGTCAGGCGACTTCCACGATCTGCGGGCCTCGCTTATCGACGGCTCGTCGTGGGACAAGCCCGACACCTACTATCTGCTGGGCGACTTTGCGTCCTATCGCGAAGCCCGCGACCGCATGGCCGAGGATTACCGCGACCGCAAGGAGTGGGCGCGCAAGTGCTGGGATCAGCATCTGCCGTTCGGGCATCTTCAGCTCCGACAGGACGATCGGCGATTACGCCCGCGACGTCTGGAAGATCGAGCCGAAAGTCCATCTGAGCGTTCTCGAACTCGACGACCCCGGCGACGCCCCTTTTTGACGCGTACGTGATCTCATGATGAGCACTGGAAGCGACTCATGAGATCACGTACTTTTCGCCGTCTCGCTACGTCTTGCGCGATCTTGCGAATCTTTTTCCGCACCTTTTCCCCAAAGGAGACCTCCGTTTCTGTAACGTTTGTGCAACAGTTTTCATAACCGCCTCCACTTTATGATAGAAAATGAGGTACGCTCGGCTCTCACCGGAGCAACGCACACCCCGACCGGCGGGGACATGTCTCGCCGGTTTGTCCAAAGGAGGGCATTCATGCGTCGCACCACAAGCATCGTGGCCGCCGTGGCGGCAGCTGCGGTATCCCTCGGAGGCCCTCGCGGCCTGCTCGAGCAGCTCTGACAAGAAAGACGACGGCAAAGGCTCCGTCTACTACCTCAACTTCAAACCCGAAGCCGAGAGGCTCTGGAAGAAAGTCGCGGCAGAATACAAGAAAGAAAGACAGGGCGTCGAGGTCAAGATCCGCACCGCGGCGGCCGGAAACTACGAGCAGACGCTCAAGACGGAAATCAACAAGTCTGACGCGCCGACCCTCTTCAACGTCAACGGCCCCATTGGCCTGAAGAACTGGGAGAAAGTACGCCTCGGACCTGAGCGACGAGAAAATTCACCAAGGATCTGACAAAGAAAGATCTGGCGCTCAAGGGCGAAGACGGCAAGATCTACGGCGTCCCCTTCACCACCGAGGGCTATGGAATCGTCTACAACGACGCCATCATGAAGAAGTACTTCGCCCTGCCCGGACGCCAAGGCAGAAGTCGGTCGACGAGATCAAGGGCTTCGACAAGCTCAAGGAAGTCGCCGAGGACATCCAAGCCAAGAAGGACCAGCTCGGCATCAAGGGCGCATTCGCTTCGACGTCGCTCGCCTCCGGGGAAGACTGGCGCTGGCACACACACCTGGCCAACTACCCCCTCCATTACGAGCTGAAGGACGCCAAAGCCAAGGACGCCGACACTCTTAAGGGGACCTACCTCGACAACTACAAGAAGATCTTCGACCTGTACCTGAAGAACTCGACGGTTTCGCCTTCGGAGGCGAGCAGCAAGTCCGTTTCCGACTCGATGTCCGAGTTCGCCCGCGGCCAGGCCGCCATGGTCCAGAACGGCAACTGGGCCTGGGAGCAGATCAAGGGCGACAAGGGCAACGTCGTCAAGCCTGAGGACGTTCATTTCCTTCCGATCTACACGGGAGTCAAAGGCGAGGAGAAGAACGGCATCGCGATCGGAACGGAGAACTACCTCGCCCTCAACAACAAGGCCTCCGAATCCGACAAGAAGGCTTCGATCGACTTCGTCAATTGGCTCTACACCTCCAAGGAAGGCGCCAAGATGGTCTCCGAAGACCTCGGCTTCATCGCGCCTTTTAAGGCATTCTCCTCCCAGAGCCCGTCCGATCCGCTCGGCAAAGAAGTGGTCAAGTACATCAACAACAAGGACCTGGATCCCGTGACCTGGGACTTCACGGTCTTCCCCTCGGAAGACTACAAGAAGCAGCTCGGCTCGCACCTCCAGCAGTACGCAGCCGGCAAGGAAGAATGGTCCGACGTCGCCAGTACTTCACTTCCGAGTGGAAGAAGGGCAAGGAACAGAACAAGGACAGCTAGCGCACAGGCGGGCCGACGCCGCCCCGGCTCGGCCCGCCTTCCCGCAGCGCAAGTCCGGCACCGGGGCGAACCCGCACAAAGAGAAACGCGGCGACATCGGACCTCCGGCGCTTCGGCGCAGCGACGGAGCCGCAGGCGCCCGCGCGGCCCTTACCCGCACTCGCCTGCGGAGCGGCAGTCCCGCAATCCCTGTAAAGTGACAACGCCCAGTCCTCGCAGGGCAGGGGCACACCGCCGGCTCGTCGCCGCACTTCTTTGGAGACCGATCATGACCAGATCCTTGAAGAAATACTTCCCGGTCTTCACCGGGCCCACACTCATCGCTTTCACCATCGCCTTCCTCATTCCCTTCGTGGTGGGCGTCTACCTTTCCTTCAACAAGTTCACGGCCATCGACGACGCCGAATGGGTGGGTCTGAAGAACTACGCAACCGCGTTCTCCGAAAGGTCGCACTTCGTCGAGGCCTTGACTTTCACGGCCTATGGTCACGGCGGTGGCCATCGTCACCGTCAACATCGGCGCATTCACACTCGCCTACATGCTCACCCGCAAGCTCCGCGGAACCAACGTCTTTCGAACCGTCTTCTTCCTGCCGAACCTCATCGGCGGCTTGGTGCTCGGCTATACGTGGCAGACAATGCTCAACGCCATCATCAACCGTTTCGCCGAAGGGTCGATCCAAGACGATTGGAGGTACGGGTTCGCAGGACTCGTCTTGCTGACCAGCTGGCAGATGATGGGCTACATGATGATCATCTACATCGCGGGCCTGCAGAACGTTCCGCCCGAACTCATTGAGGCCGCGCAGATCGACGGCGCTTCCAAATGGCAGGCGATGAGGTCCGTGACCCTGCCGATCATGATGCCTTCCATCACCATCTGCACATTCTTGACGCTTGCCAACACGTTCAAGATGTACGACCAAAACCTTGCCCTGACGGACGGCAAGCCCTACAAAGGAGACTCAGATGGCGGCCCTCAACATTTTTCAAGAGGATGTTCGACATTCGCAACGGCGAGGGCACAGCGCAAGCCATGGCCGTCATCTTCTTCATCGTCGTCGCCGTCATCGCCTTCATTCAGCTGCGCGTCACCCGTTCGAAGGAGGTCGACCAGTGAGCGCCACCAACAGCAACGCCGCGCGTTCGGCGTCGGGCACCGCAAACACCCAGTCCGACGCCGCTTCCGGCGCCGTCGCAGCCGAAGCGGCGCACACAGCGTCCGGTGCGGCGAGCACCCCGTCCGACTCCGAACGTCCCGACTCCAAGGCGTCTGCGGCCGCGAAAGCCTCGGCCGCCGCGAAAGCGCCGATGCCCGCTGTCTCGCGTCCGCGTTTCTCCCCGGGCAGGGCGGTTCTCACGCTTTTCTTGACGCTGCTTTCGCTTCTGTGGCTCATTCCGCTCGCGTTCATTCTGATCAACCTCGTTCAAGGGCAAGCTGTTCATCTCGGAAAGCCCTTTCGCGCTGCCGGACGGGGAGTCGAGCGTGGGTCTGAACAACTACACGAAGACCCTCGGGGACGAGAATTTCGGCCAGGCGATCTTGTGGTCGCTGTTCATCACGGTGGCCTCTGTGGCCGTGATCGTCTTCTTCTGCGCGATGACGGCCTACTACATCACCCGCGTGAAGACGTGGTGGACGTCGGTGATCTACTACCTTTTCGCCTTCTCGATGATCGTGCCGTTCCAAATGGTCATGTTTCCGACGTCGAGCATCGCCGACAGGCTAGGGCTGGCAACTCCCTGGGGAATGGTGTTGCTTTACCTCGGATTCGGCGGGGGCCTTTCGGTGTTCCTTTTCTCCGGCTTTGTCAAGTCGATCCCGCTGGAGATCGAGGAGGCCAGCTACATCGACGGCTGTTCGCCGCTGCAGAACTACTTCCGCGTGGTCATGCCGCTGCTCAGCCGACGGCGGTCACCGTGGCCATTCTCAACACGATGTGGGTGTGGAACGACTTCCTCCTCCCCTACCTCGTCATAGGCAGCGACGAGCGCTACAAGACGATCCCGATCGTCATCCAAGGAATGATCGGAACGAACGGGAACAAGGACCTTGGGGCGCAGATGGCGGTGCTGGTCATGGCAGTCATCCCGATCGTCGTCTTCTACCTGGCCTGCCAGAAGTACATCGTCGAGGGCGTGGCCGCGGGCGCGGTCAAGGGCTGAGCCACGCGATCGCATGAGCGTCCTGTCTCCCGACTCGAAGTTCTATCGGGGCCTGTCGACGGCGACCGATCTGGTCATAGTCAATCTGCTGACGCTCGCCGCCTCCATTCCCCGTGGCGACGGCGGGCGCGGCGCTCACGGCCTGCGCCCGGGTCTGCGGCGAGACGGTCCGCGAGGAGGACGGCTACCTCGTGCGCACGTGGTGGGCGGCCTTTCCGCAAGAATCTGGTTCAATCAATGGGCTGGTGGATTCCGTGCGCAATCCTCCTCGAGCGCGGGCGCGGCCGAGCTGGCTCCCTTTCGGGCATCGACGATTCTCGCTTGGCTGCGGCCTGAACGGCCTGCTCATCGTGGGGCTCGCCGCCGTGCTGGGCGTGCTCAGCTGGACGGCGCCGCTCCAGGCATTCTTCGAGAACACGGCAATCGGCCACGCGGGAAACGCCGCGGTGCTTGCCGAGGGGCTACCTGTGGCGCACACTGGCCAATGTCGCAGTGGCTCTCGCGCCGCTGGCCGTCTTCGTCGCGGTTCCCAGGGCGCGCATGGCCGCGGTCTGGTTCGTTGCGATCATCGGCGTCGCGTTCACAGCGTACATGCAAGCCATCATCGAGAAGGCCGCGCTGGACAAACTGCTCGATGCTGCCCGCGACTAGAGTTTTGTCTCCGGGGCCGGAATAGTCTCCGGCCGCCGAGGGCGGGGAAGCATCGTCAGCGAGCGAATCGGCACCGACCGTCGTTTAGCCTGCCGCCGAGGGCGGGAACCATCGGCCCGCTGAGGCAAGCGAGCTGGCGGGAACAGAACGATGCGGCGGCAGAGCAACGTAGCGGCATCAGAACAATGTGGCGGAAACAGGGGCGACGCAGTGGTCGCTGAACAACGCAGCAGCGGCAGAACAACGTAGCGGCATCAGAACAACGTAGCGGAATAGGATAACGTAGCGGCAGTAAAGCGACGTCAAAGCGCAACGGCGAGGTCAGCCCGCGCAGGAGAGGCGCCCGGAGCATAAAAGCGTCGGCACGGCATCGGCACGGTGTCACGGCATAGGCGCGATGTCACGGCATAGGCGCGATGTCATGGCATAGAAATGCGGCGAGGGCATGAAAAGTGCCTTCGTGCATGGCAACGGCCGTTCAACGGAAGCGCCGTCGTCGGCAAAAACTCGCCGACGACGGCGCAGCGTCGTGTCCGGTGGAACCTGGGCCTCTAGCCAGACCGCCGCTGTCCCAGCCGAACCGAAGCGATCGTCAAGAAGCTCTGGCCTCAGCTCATCTTGGTTCCGACCGAGCCGAGGCGGTCACAGGCTTCGAGCACGCGGGCGGCCATGCCGGCCTCGGCCAGCTTGCCCCACGAGCGCGGGTCGTAATCCTTCTTGTTGCCGACTTCGCCGTCGACCTTGAGGACGCCGTCGTACTTGCGGAACATGTGGTCGGCGACGGGGCGGGTGAAGGCGTACTGCGTGTCTGTGTCGACGTTCATCTTGATGACGCCGTTCTCGACGGCGAGGGCGATCTCGTCTGCGGTGGAGCCGGAGCCGCCGTGCATGACGAGGTCGAAGGGGCGGTTGTTCTTCCAGCCGACCTTCGCCGCGACCTCTTCCTGGATGGTGCCCAGGATCTCGGGGCGCAGCTTGACGTGGCCGGGCTCGTAGACGCCGTGGACGTTGCCGAAGGTCAGAGCCGTCAGGTAACGGCCGTTCTCGCCGAGGCCGAGAGCCTCGACCGTGGCGAGCGCGTCTTCGGTGGTGATGTACAGCTTCTCGTTGATTTCGCCGACCACGCCGTCTTCTTCGCCGCCGACGACGCCGATCTCGATCTCGAGGATGGTGTTGGCGGCCTGCGACAGGGGCGAGGAGCTCCTTGGCGATCTCGAGGTTCTCAGCCAACGGAACGGCCGAACCGTCCCACATGTGCGACTGGAAGAAGGGAAGGCGGCCGGCCTTGACTTCCTCGGCCTCGAGCTCGAGCAGGGGGCGGACCCACGAATCGATGTTCTGCTTGGCGCAATGGTCGGTGTGGAGGGCCACGGTCACGGGGTAGTTCTTGGCGACCTCACGCGCATATGCGGCGAGGGCGAGCGAACCGGCGACGCGGTCCTTGACAGTGGAGCCCGAGGCGTACTCGGCGCCGCCGACGGACACCTGGATGATGCCGTCAGACTCGGCCTCGGTGAATCCCTGCAGGGCAGCTGTGAGGGTCTGCGATGACGTCACGTTGATCGCCGGGTAGGCGAACTTGCCTTCCTTGGCGCGGTTGAGCATCTCTGCATAGACTTCAGGGGTTGCGATAGCCACGAATAATCTCCTTCGTGTTGTTGCTGACTACCCTCTTATTCTCTCACTTGACGGCAGGTACACAACACGCGAACGTCCCAAGATTCCCGCCCGCGACTGAGGCCACTGTCACGCTGAGACGGCGGTCACTGCTTCGGCAAGGCGGTCGGCACCTTCCAAGGCAGCCAACACCGCCTTCCAAGGCCACCGATACTGCCTCCCCAAGGCTGCCGTCGCTGCGAATCGCTCCCAGGAGACGTGCTCCAACACAACGGGGCTGCACTTCGGCCGCGCTTCAAAGCCGCGCGTCCCTCACCGATGCTGCACGGACCACCAGTGCATGGCGATGGCGGCGGCGGCAGCCACGTTCATCGAGCGGGTGGAACCGTACTGCTTGATGCGCACGGCGAAGTCGCAGGCCGCGAGCAGCTCGGGCGAGATGCCGGAGGATTCCTGCCCGAACACGAGCAGGCACCGCTCGGGCAGCCGGGTCTCTTCGAGCGCAGCCGACCCCGGCGGATTGTCAACGGCAACCATCGCGTAGTCGTTTGCCCTGGCCCATCTGACGACGTCGCGCGCTCCGGCCGATGGAAGACGTCCACATACCTGTCGGTGACGAGCGCTCCCTTGCGGTTCCACCGCTTGCGGCCAACGATGTGCACGCCGGAGACATTGAAGGCGTTGCCGGTGCGCACGATCGAGCCGATGTTGAGGTCGTGCGCCAGGTTCTCGATGGCGATCTGGAGGGCCGCCCGGCTGGGAGCGAGATCGGCCCGGATCGCCTCGACGCTCCAATAGCGGTACTTGTCGATCACGTTGCGCCGGTCGCCGCTTTCCAGCAGGGCCGGGTCGAGCGCGGATCATCCGGCCACGGGCGAGGATGCGGCCCGACGCCGACGTCGCGCCGCGCGTTGCCCAGCGAGGGGTCCTCGGGCGGTCCGGAAAGCTGCGCGGGCTCGAAAGACCCGGCGGGGTTGCTCGCCGCCGCGGGCAGTTCCCCGACATCGCCGACCGCCTCGTCCGCCAGCTGCTTTGCCCCGACCGCTTTATCCGCCAATTGCTCCGCCCGGCGGCAGAATCCGCTGCCGCCGCATCCGGCCTCTGAGCTACGCCGAGGGGTTCGTCGACAGCCTCCGCTGGGTCATCAGTCACGCCGACCTCCCGTCACGCCGAGAAACTGATTCGCTGCCTTATCGCTGGCCTTGCCTTCGCAGCGGAAGCCACCGCAGCAACCGAAGCCGCGTTCGCTGCCCTCACATCCGGGCTTCCGCCTCATGCCCTGGCTTCCAGACCAAGTCATACCTGGGCTTCCAGGCCGAGGTCTTCCAGTCCAAGCGCGGCAAGGTACGGAACGCCGCAGGCTTCGATCTTTTCCCTGGCGCCGGTGGCCCGGTCGACGACCACCGCCACGGCCAGCACGTTCGCCCCGGCCTCGCGCGCGGCTTCGAGGGCTTGGATGGGCGAACCGCCGGTCGTGGACGTGTCCTCCAAGATCACGACGTTGCGCCCTTCGATGGACGGGCCTTCGATTCGCCGCTTTGTGCCGTGGTCTTTGGTTTCTTTGCGCACGACGAAGGCGTCGACGTCGAGTCCGCGGGAAGCCGCGGCGTGCATGATGGCGGTGGCTACGGGGTCGGCTCCCATCGTCAGTCCGCCGACGGCGTCGGCCACGCCCGCGCCGAAACCCGCCTCCTCGAGCATGTCGAGCATGACATGCCCCACAAGCGGGCCGGCCTCATGGTGAAGCGTGGCGCGGCGCATGTCCACGTAATACGAGGACTTCTTGCCGGAGGCCAGCGTAAAGTCCCCGCGTTGGACGGCCAAAGAGCCGACTCAGTTCAATGAGTCGCCTGCGAAGAGAATCGTTCACGGACTCAAGTGTACTTCGCTAGTTCGCTATCAAGTTTCACGCCTAAATCAACGTCCGGTGTTTGGCAAACCTGGCCCATTTTTGTTGGACCATGTGTCATACGAACTGCCAGTTTCGATTTCGCTCTGACTCTCTTTTAGCTTTTCTACATTCTCCTGATCTTGATTGTGAATGTAGTCACTTGAAATTTTGAAGTTATCAGCCGCTTCGTTTATATCCCAAGCAAGTTCTTTTCGCTAACCGAACGAAAATCCACTGTAAGTTTGAAATAGCCTGACTTACTTCCGTGACCTTTCCTTGCCTTCGAAGTGGTCCATAAGGGTTTACGCCTGCCATGGTGCTACTAGCTAATGTAAACTGCGAAGAAACCTCGTTCTTAAGAATGCTGGACACATCCCCCACTATCGTTTCATTCACGTCAAGAACGTTAGCCCCTTCAACTTCGTCGGATGATATAGGAGCTAACTTAATGTCGACCAGTTGACGATTATCCTCGCTAGAAATGTGGTCATAATTTTTGCCTGAGATTATCGGCGATTTTTCGTTTCAATTTTCGTTATTATGTCAACAATGGCCTTTAGATTTCCCTTCAAACGTGGACATTGCGTCCTCAAACTCTTTACAGGGATTCTTATTCAAATTAGAGACCAGATCACCAATATTTTCCAAACCAAATTTCAATCCAGCAATTACTTTACCGTCTTTTCCAGTCAACGCACTATAAATTTCGACAACTTTCTGAGCGGCAGATATCACGACTTCAAAACCCTTTTCTTGATGCATCTGAACACTCTTAAATACTTCTATAGCTTGCATTACAACATTCAACACACCATCCCTCACTTCAGAAAAACATTGCCGACTCGGCGGCAAAGGCACGATGGCACAAGCGGGGTAAACACGCCTGAGCCTCATCGACACTGATCATTTTAGTGACGACTTTTCGAAAAGGCCCTCACAAACTGACCGTTCATGTTGTTTAACTTCTGTTTCACATCTCCGAGGTCGGTCCCCACAGTGCCTGCCGTAATCGTTCTGTCTCCATCACTAACAGTTTCAGGAATGATCAAACTTGTTGCATTCTTACACAGCGTCGCCTGGCTTTCAATCTGATCAATAACGGGTAGGCCCATAAGAGGTTTTAAAGCCTCATCTATGCGATTTCGTATCCCATCAAAGATTTTCTGAGCGCGCAGAGTCTGCTCAAACTTGTAAACAGGATCTCTACGATCACCGTATTTTTTCATGTATACCTCACCACCGCCAAGACCAGTACTCGCATCTGGACAAGTTATATAAGCTTCCTTACCGTAAATCATAGACTTTTCCACGTACATGCCATCTTCTATTTCATAATGATCCGTCCAATCCACCTGCGATGCCATATAGGCATCAATCGCCGCTCTTTTTAGAGGGCCAACAAACTCAGACAAGTTATCATAAGTCTGCTTAATTTCGCTGGGATTTTCTTGAGGCTTTGTCACTTTTAGACCTTTCTAGTTATTGTTGTTTGTTTAAACGCTCTAAACCGATCTAGAGAAGGAAATCTCGTAGGCTGAGACGACAGGTGAGCGAAACCGTCAGCTCCGCTATAGAACCAGTTATTTTCGAGTCGAGAACTACGTCGAAGGATACTAGGGATTAGATTTATTATCAGACTGTCTGTCGAAAGTGCCCCCGTTACACTCAACCCATATTGGGCACGCCACCGGGCTGTGGATTGCCTCCAGGCTGGCCGCCGTAGCCGGGCTGCATTCCGCCATTCTGGGGCCCGTACCCGGGCTGACCGCCGAAGCCGCCAGCGGGCGGCGTGTTGAAGCCTCAAAGTTGACTTGGGGCAGCTGCCCGTCGGCGCTGTCGATCTCGAAGTATTCGGCCTTCTGCAGGCTCATCATCGACGCCACGATCGAGGAGGGGAACTCTCCGCCTTCGTGTTGAGGTCACGCACGTTCGAGTTGTAGAAACGGCGGCCCGCGGCGATGCGATCCTCGGTGTTGGTCAACCCTGTTGGAGATTGAGGAAGCTCGTGTCGGCGCGCAGCGTCGGGTAGTTTTTCGGCAACGGCAAAAGCCGCGAAAGCGCGCCCGACAGGGCCGATTCGCTCTGCGACCTCTGAGCGAGCGACGCCGCCGGCGCCTCCGTCAGGCGACGGGCCTCGACCACGGCCTGCAGCGTCATCTGCTCGTGGGCCATATACCCGCGGACCGTCTCGACGAGGTTGGGAATGAGATCCCGGCGCCTCTTGAGTTCGACGTCGATCTGTCGCCACGACTCCTGGACGAAGTTCCGCAGCTTGACGAACCCTGTTGTACGTGACGATGTACCACAGAATCAGCAGGAGCAAGATCGCTGCGACGGCGATGATGGCAACCTTCATCGTTCCCTTCCTTCCGGTTCCGCAGCGTGCCCTGGACGGGGCGCCTGCGACGCCTGTTCGCGTGCGACGCAGGGCCGCATCTGGGGCTCCGCATCGCGGGTTTCAGTTTTCCAAGCCCCGCCGACGCCCGAAGCCTTCGCCTCGAAAGTCGTCAGGGCCAGACCGGCTGACCGGCCTTGCTCAAATAGGCTAACCCGAAAAGCAAGGCGAATTCGCGCCAGATTCCGGGGAGAGGTACAAGCGTCCGCAATGCGATGGCGTCGTGGCCTTGGACGACCCGACACAAAACGACGGACAACACAAAACAACGAGACGGCACAAAACAACGAGACGGCACAAACGACGTGTCACGAAAGCTGGGGCCGTAATCTCCAAGAGGCGGGACGCGGTGTAAGCGGGAGCGCGGAGGATAAGCATAGCTGCGGAGAGCCAGGCTGAGACAGGCTGGCGCCGGAGCGGATCCGGACGACGCTGGACTCAGCAGAGCAGGCTCAGCCGCGGCGGCCGGAACGCTCGGACCCGCGACAGCGCGCACGAGGCTCCGCGGCGCGACCTTGAGGGCGCCCGCGAGCGCACGGTACCTTCGCGACGGCGTGACGACCACTTTGCCGCGGCGCACGCCCTCGATGGCTTCGGCGGCCACCCGCTCGGCCGGGATAAAGGCGGATTCGCCACCGCCCCGGATCGACGTCGACCTTTTCGTGGAACTCTGTATGCACCAGGCCGGGGCAGACGACCGTAGCGTTGACTCCCGTGCCCCTCAAACTTGCCGCCAAGCCCTCGGTGAAGGTGCGCACCCAGGCCTTGTGCGCGGAGTAGGTTCCCTGCGCCGTCAGCGCGGCCATCGAGGCGATGTTGAGGATGCCTCCGCCGCCGCGGGCGACCATGCCGGGGATCGCCGCGTGGCACGTCGATGAGGACGGCGCGCACCATGACGTTGAGCGCGTTGAGCTCGCGTTCGATGTCGCCGCCGACGAAGTCTTGGCCGAGCCCGAATCCCCGCGTTGTTGACGAGCAGTCCCACAGGAGCGCTCGTCGTCGATGAGGCGCTCGCACACGCGCAGGGTGCCCTCGGCCTGCGAGAGGTCGGCCGGCAGGACCTCTACCTCTACGTCGGCGACCCTGCCTGATATGTTCGGCCACCCTCTTCGAGTCGATCCGCACTTCTCGCCACGAGGATGAGGTTCATGCGCTCAGCCGCCAACTGCCACGCGATTTCACGACCAATCCGGATGTCGCCCCGGTTATTAAAGCGGTAGCCATGCATTCAGCCTATCCCGAAGCTCAAGGCATGAGGCGGAACGTCGCGCGGCGCGCCTAGCGGGCGTCGCGAGGCGGAGCATCGCGCGACGGGCCTAGTCAGCCTCGTCCTTTCTCACACCGAGGGGCGACGGCGGCCGTCAGCTTCTCGAAAAGTGTCGGAGGCGAATGAGATGCTTAGTGGCATGGACGTTCTTTCGACTCGCGATTCGCTCATCGTGGCGGCGGCCGCGCTGGCGGCCGAGCATGCTGACGCGCTCACCGCCGAGGAATCGCGAATCGTCGACGGATGCGACGCACCGAGCCCTTCACGTTCCGACCTGGCCGAAATCGAGAACTCATCCGGGCCGGCCGCGATCCCCTGGGAACGGCCTATTGCCGCGTCCACCCGCGGAACTGCGGCGCCCGCTGGGGCAGACCTACACGTCGCGAGAGATCGTCGAAGCGATGACCGCTTGGGCTGCGGCCAACGGCTCGCCGACACGCGTCGTCGACCCCGGCGCCGGCTCCGGCCGCTATCTTCTGGCCGCGGCCAAGAGCTTTCCCGAGGCCCGCCTGTTCGGCGTCGACGTCGATCCCCTCGCGGCGCTGATGCTGCGGGCAAACCTTGCGGCGTGCGGCCTTGCGGATCGCGCTGAGGTCTATGTGAGCGACTTTCGCACGCTCAGCCTGCCCCCGGCAGACGGTTCCACGCTTTTCCTGGGCAATCCGCCCCTATGTGCGCCACCACTCGATACCGCCCGAATGGAAGGAATGGCTCGCGGCCACGGCGAAACGGCACGGTTTGAAGGCCAGCAAACTCGCCGGGTTGCACGTCCATTTCTTCTTGGCGACCGCCGAGCACGCCCGCCCCGGGATTACGGCGCCTTCATCACATCCTCGGAATGGCTCGACGTCAACTACGGCAAGCTCGTTCGCGACCTTCTTTTGGACGGCCTGGGCGGCCAATCGCTCCATCTCATCGACGCCAGCGTCTTTCCGTTCGACGACGTCGCCACAACAGGCATGATCACATGCTTCAAGATCGGGGACTCACCGGCAGCCGTCAAACTCCGCCGCGTGAGGTCCGTCGGGCAGCTTGGCCGGCTCGAAGGCGGACGCGGCGTCTCCCGCAAACGGCTCGCCGTCTCCGACAAATGGTCCGTTCTGACGCGCCCATCCCCAAACTGCCGGAAGGGTACGTCGAACTTGGCGAGCTGTGCCGCGTTCACCGAGGCGCGGTCACCGGGGCAAACAGAGTGTGGGTAAGGCGGGGCGCCGCTTCCGACCTCCCCGAGCGGGTCCTCTTCCCAAGCGTGACGAAGGCCCGCGAACTGTTCGCGGCGGGAAAACGGCTGACTTCCGGGGAAGGATTGCGCAATGTCATCGACCTTCCGTGGGACCTTGACGTCTTCGACGCCGAGGAACGCCGGCAAATAGACAAATTTCTGCGCGAGGCACAACTGAAAGGGGTGGACAAGGGATACATCGCAGCCAATCGCAAGGCTTGGTGGAGCGTGGGACTGCGCGACGCCGCGCCAATCCTCGCGACGTATATGGCTCGGCGTCCCCCGGCCTTCGTGCGCAACGACATCGATGCGCGGCACATCAACATCGCGCACGGCGTCTATCCGCGGACGCCGATGAGCCCCGCGCTCCTCGACCGCCTAGCAGACGCTCTGCGTGCAAGCGTCAATCTGTCCCAAGGCAGAACGTACGCCGGCGGGCTTGTGAAATTCGAGCCCAGGAGATGGAGCGCATTCTCGTTCCAAACCTCGACCGGCTGGCAGAAGGGACCGAGCCGTGAACCCGCAGGCACAGCCGCCGCTTTGGTCCGAAGAGGAGCTTTCTGCCGACTCGGCGAAGGCGATTTCGCGTTTTCGCGAGACACGCGTCCAGGAGCCCTTGGAGCTGTATCTCGGCCATTTCGACGCGCATCGCCGAAATATTGAAGACATCTTTGAAAAAGACCCGCTGTCTCACACGGCTTCGCGACCAAGCCCACGAGCTGCTGACCAGGCACGGCTACCTCACCGAGATCCGCTACCTGACCTCACCCTCGGTCAGCGAAGACGATCTGAAAGTCCTGACCGACGCCAAGCTCAGCCATTCGTATTTAGAGAAGAACCCCGATGCCACGAGGAATATCATCGACGTCGTCTTGTTGGGACTTGACCGAGAACGTTTTCCGTGGCTCGGCGAGAATCGCATGCCCACAGCCGAAGAGAGCACGGCTGCCATAGTTTCGACCGCTGCCCCTCGTCGCCAATCAGAAAGTTCAGACGGCGCGCCGCAGCGCGGCCAAGAACCTGCAAGAAGACGAGGTCGCGAAGGCCCTTCTTGCGAGTGGGTACGTCGAAGTCGAACGCCGCAGCGTCGACAATTTCTCGCGGATTCCCGGCCCCGGAGAGTTCTGCAAGGAATCTCTGTTCGGCGGAAGGAAGGCGGATCTCGTCATCGGCCTTTGGGACGGCCGGGCGATGCCAACCGAATGCAAAGTCAGCAACTCTTCGACCAATTCGGTCAAACGGCTCAACAACGACGCGGCGGTCAAGGCAAAGGTCTGGCTGCGAGATTCGGCACCGCCTCCTGCATACCGGCGGCGGTGCTCTCGGGAGTGTTCAAAGTTCACAACCTGCTGAGCGCCCAAAAGAACGACCTGACGATCTTTTGGTCGCACAAACTGGAAACAATGATCTCCTTCATTGAGAGCACGAAAAACTAGGCACAAGAGCACGAAAACTAGGCACAAGAAAGCGTGAAAGCCCGGACAAACAGACGCCGCAGTCAAGGCGAACAGGCGCCGAACGCCTACCCGTCACCACGGCTTTCCTCGCAGGTCGACGGGGCCGGCGGGCCATTCGCCGACGTCGCGCGAAGCGGCGCAAATAAGCACAGGCGCCCCCTTAGAAACGACGATCGAGGCCGGGCCGTCCCCGGCGTCGGCCGGACCTTTCCCTGCATTGGCCGGATCTTTCCCTGCACTGCCCGGACCTTTTCCCTGCACTGCCCGGACCTTTTTCGACGGCGTTGCCCTGGCCCCTTGGAAACGCGCTTCTCACCCATGGAGACATGACGTTCGACGACGTCGATCCGACGCCACCCCGTCGCTTGATAGAAGGGCACAACCTCGGGCCTGCAGCCCAGATAGCCAAACTCCGCCTTCGGCTTTCCCGGGACGTCAAAACTCCGCATCGCGGCTTGCGCACGGCGCATAAGCGCAGCGCCTAAACCGATCCCCCTTGACTCCTTGCGGACGAGCACGCCGCCGGTTCCAGCGACCGCCACGTCGCAAACGCCCACCGCGATGCTGCGCAACTGAAATCAACATGGCCCTAGCAGGCGGCCGTCGGAGGAGACGACGACGTGCACGTCGGCGGGCGCATACCCATACGGCGCGTCAGGATCCCAAGGCCCGTGTTCGCGAAAAATACTCACCGTCGAAGAGATCGCGAAGGCATTCCAGTTCGCGTCGGGATAGATCGCTGTGGAGAACGGCTCTGAACATCATCGGCAAACGAGTCTACAACGGCCTTGGCCTGCCGCATTCGACGGGCTTCGACAGCCGGAGCCCTTAACGCGCGCCAACCAGACAGACCGTCACGCGCCAACAAGACGGAACAGTGCGACACCCGGAAGATCTCCACAGGCGGATCCGTTCGCCGGGCAAGGCACATCGTCAGGCCAGGCACGGCAGCAGCCCATCAGGCAAGACACAGCGCCGTTCGCCAGGCACGGCAGCCCGCCAGGCAAGGCGGCTGGCCGGGTAGGCTTGGGGCATGCGCATCGCCACGTGGAACATCAACTCACCTCGAGCGCGGCAAGAAAGGGCGCTCGCCGTCCTCGACCGTTGGGACCTCGACGTCCTCCTGCTGCAGGAGACGAAGTGCCGCCCCGACCAGTTCCCCGCCGCCGAGTTCGAAGCCGCCGGATACGAAGTCGCCGCCCACGGGCTCGACCAATGGAACGGCGTGGCGATTCTTTCGCGCGTGGGAATCGAGGAGGTGGCCGTCGGCTTCGAGGGCCAGCCCGCCTTCGGCAAAGAAGGCGCCGAGCCGAAAGTCGAGGCACGGGCGATCGGCGCGCGGTGCGGCGGCGTCGGCGTGTGAGCCTTTACGTGCCCAACGGCCGGGCGCTCGACGACCCGCATTACCCCTACAAACTGGAATTCCTCGCCGCTTTGAGGCGGGCCGCGAGCGCACAGCTCGCCGAGGACTCCTCGGCCCAGCTCCTCTTGGCAGGAGACTGGAACGTCGTCCCGAGCGACGCCGACGTGTGGGACCCCAAACTCTTCCGAGGCGAACTCTACGCGAGTGACCCCGAGCGCGAAGCTTTCCACGCCTTCGCCGACGCCGGATTCGCGGAAATCACGCGCGGTGCGACCGAAGCCCCCTACACCTTCTGGGACTACCAGCGCCTGCGCTTTCCGAAGAACGAAGGCATGCGGATCGACTTCGCGTGGGCAAGCCCGGCTTTGGCCGAGAGAGTCGCCGCGGCGCATATCGACCGCAACGAGCGCAAGGGCAAGGGGGCCTCGGACCACGTGCCCGTCGTCGTCGAACTCGCGTAAGAGAGCCGCTGCACTCGCCGCGTAAAAGGGACGGACAGAAGGCTGCGGCATAGGCGCATAGCCGCATAGGCGCGGCCTTGCCCGAAACGCGGGCCAGGAGCGAGCGCCGCATATAAGCCAATGCCACATATAAACCAATGTCGCCTAATAGCGAACACCGGTTGAAGACGGGCGCTTGAAGCAGGCGACAGTCGAAGGCTAGCGGTCAAGCGCCGATTGGCGGCAGGCTTTCGTTGAAGACGGGCTCCGCTGGAAGCGCGCAGGGATTAGAATCAAAGCTATGAACGAGGACGTTTTTCGCGCAACTGTCGGCGAGCGAGATGGCCGAGGGCGTGCGGTCGGGGCGTTGGACCGCACGCGAGCTAGCAGCCGCATCTTTGGAACGCATCCGCCTTCTCGATCCAGAGCTCAACGCCTTCGCCGTTGTGCGAACCGAGGAGGTCTCGCCGAGGCCGACCGGCTCGACGCCGAACTGGCCGGCGAAGCCAAGGGCCGTAAGGCCGACGGCGCGAGCGCCCCAGCCGACGGCGCGGGAAAACTCCTGGCGGGCGTGCCCATCGCTGTGAAGGAAGAGTACGACGTCGCCGGATTGCCGACCACCCTCGGCGGCAGCGGGAACCCGTCGCCGGCCGCGGCCGACAGCGAAGTGATCCGCCGCGTGCGCGCCGCCGGCGCGATCGTCGTCGGCAAAACGACGATGCCGGAGTTCGCCGCTGCCCCGAAACGATCTCGGACCGCTACGGCGCCACCCTCAATCCCTGGCGGCGCGGCTTCTCCCCCGGCGGATCCTCGGGAGGTTCGGCCGTGGCCGTCGCGACGGGAATGACCCCGATCGCCTTACGGCGCCGACGGCGGCGGCTCCATTCGCCTGCCCGCCCTCATGCTGCGGAATCCTGGGCCTCAAGCCGGAGCGCGGCCGGGTGACGATGGCCCCGCCTCGCAGCATTGGCACGCACTCGTGACCTTCGGCGGGATGAGCCGCACGGCGGCGGATTCGGCCCTGCTCTACGACGCGATCGCCGGCAGCCTGCCTTCGGACCGTTGGCACGCCGAGCCCCTGAGCGAGCCCTATCGCGACGTCGTCGCACGCGGAACCGGACCGCTGCGGATTGCCTGGACAGGGCGCTCCCCGATGCCGGGGCTAAAGAACGACCCCGAGGTCGATCGCGCGCTGGCCTCGTTGGTGCAGAGGCTCGCGCGCCTGGGCCACGATGTTCGCGAGACGCACGCCGCGTGGCCCGTGCCCACCGACGCCTTCATTTTGCAGTTCCTCTCCGGCATGGCAGCCGAGGCCGACTCGGTCGAGGCACCCGAGAAGCTGGAGAGGCACACCCGCCGCATCGCCGCCGTCGGCCGCCTGATTCCGGCGCGCCTGGCGAGATTCGCCGAGCGCCGCGGCGAGAAGATCGCCCGGGCCTTCAACGAACGCTTCCTCCCCACCGCCGACGTCTTGGCGATGCCGACGATTCCTGTGCTCCCACAGCCTTCGGGCTGGCTGGAGAGCCGAAGCACGTTCGCGTCGGTCTTCCGGAGCACGCCAATGGTCGTCAACACGGCGATCTTCAACGTGACGGGCCATCCCGCGCTGTCGATTCCTCGGCGGAGTGAGCGCGGAAGGCTTGCCGATCGGCATGCAGCTCGTGACTCGGCCTGGCCGAGAAGGCCTGCTTCTCGCCCTCGCCGCCCAGCTCGAGAAGGACGAGCCTTGGCCGAAGCCGCCGGGCTTCTGACCCCCGCCTTGCGGGGCTTCTCGCTTCTCAGCCTCCCGTGACCTTACGGAAAAACTGCGTTCCGAAGCGTCGGGAGACATCGAACGCCAGCGCCGCCGCGATTGCCAACACCTGCCAATCGCGGGAGACGCCCGGAGGGAAATCCAGCCTATACTCTACGCTGCCGGTCAGCCGATAACTTCCCTGAACGACAGACGCCTTGGAGTCCATGGATTTTATGTCGAATCGATGGCGAAAGTTTTCGGCGTGGAACTCCATCGGCAAACCGTCAGCCGGTTCAATGAAAATGACGGTTGCCGGGGAATTCGCGCACACGATCGCCCCAAGAGGGGAACCGTCCTGCCGCGTAAGGTCATAGCCTCCTCGGGCCCCGGGAACTCGCACCTTGCTGACATAAGCAAGGACGTCGGCAGAAGCGTCAACAATCTCGAACTCGCGAAATCTCCCGAAAGGCCGGGGCTTTCGGCTGTCTTTACCGGCGATTCGACCAACGACGGCCCCGTCTTTGCCTTCGATGGAGAAATCGCTGGAAGATGAAAAACTGCGCCGCCGCATGATGAGTCTGTCGCCTTCCGGAGCGACGGATTCGTTATTCATGTTTATGTAATGGCCTAACATTCTTCGACGGTACGAGATTTTAGATCTAAAATCATCACTTATTACGATTCCTACTTAATTCACAAGAATTGCCTCGTAAATGCGACGCCTTCCGCCAGCGAAGTTACATGCATTTCGCGAGCCCCGACAGCGGCCGAGGGGCCGGAGCCTCTGTGAGATGAACCGCCATCGCAGCCTGATATGGGCGAAGACACGCGAATCGCGCGCGAACATCGGACGAACGCCCTGTCCAAGGGCGAAACAGGGCGCTAGTGTGTGAACTATGGAAGCACAGCAGAGCATTGCCGAACGCGATCTTCTTGTCATGCAGCAGATCAGGCCCTCCATATCTGATGAATTCACCATTGAAGACGCCGATGGAAACATTGTTGGAAATATCATATCAACCGAGTCCACGCAACATCGCTCCTCAAAGTCCCCCTGCAAGTTCGACGTCGTCGACGCGGACGGCTCCGTCGTCATCCACGTCAGCGCGATGCAAAACTTCGGCAGGAACGCCTACTCCGTGAACCGCCCCGACGGCGAGCTTCTGGCCGGCGTCGAGGAAAGATACGCGTGCTTCGTCCGCGAGATGTCGATCGAACCGGTCGACGAGGCTCCGATGACGCTGCACGGCAGTTTCCTCGACCGCCAGTTCAAGGTCAAGTCCGCCGACGGCGACGCCCTGGTCGCAAGCTCCGCGCACGAAAAGCCGGGCCACGCCATCGGCCCGGCCGGCCGCGGCGCGCTACGCGCTCACTTTCGAGACAGGCGCCTCTGAGATTCAGCGGCTGGCGGTGCTCGGGGGATGGTCGCACTGGACCTCGCTGGATCAGAAGGCCGCTGCGTCCGCGAACTCTTGGGCGTGATTGGAACGCCGCAAACGGCGAGCGCAAGCCGCTTCGAGCGGATCGGCTCCCGCCGCGCTCGTTGAAGACGGCTCCGACAAACGAGAACGCGTCGGCTCATGAAAGAAGTCGGCTCCGAGAGCCCCCAAAGTGCAGGCGGGCCGAGGGAGGGACGTCGAGCGCGGCGTGACGCCCAAGGCGCTGGCCGTCGGCGCTTTCGAGCCGTCGACGCGCCGACGGGCTGCACCGCCTTTGGACGGATTGAGAAATATGCGGCCTCCGGCCCCAGAGGGCGTCCGCGTCAGAGGTCCGAGTCCCGGAGCCTGCAGGAAGAGAGCCACTCCCGCATCCGCAGGGCGTCTATGGCGAGCGTCCCGCCGAGCAGCGCCAGCCGAGTGCTCCCCAGGGAGCTTGCGGATGAATCCTCAGCGTATAACGGTCCCGGCCCATGGCTTCTTTCAAGACTCCGGCCCATTCGCGCTTCACTGTCCCGACGACGGCGCCGCCGTCGCCGAACGTCGCCTCGAAGTCGCGATCGAAGGCTTTGCCCCGCACATTCAGCGGAGGCCCGGCGGCAGGGCAGATGGCGAGCTTCCTGCCCACGAACCCGGTTCTGTCCACGACGCTCGCCAGAAACGCGCCGTTGGAAAGAGCCAAGACGTATGTGGGCATGTCGCGTATGCGCACATGGCTGAAGTCGAAATCGAAGTCGAACTGATCTCCCATACGCAGAACCACGGAGCCGTTGGCATCGAGGACGTCGAATCTGCTGGTGCCAAAGGCGGCAGAGAAACAGTCCGGAATATCCACGATGCGCCCGACCGCATTGCCGTTTCCGTCCATGATCGCGTACTTGTCGCTCACAACCGAACTGACCTGTTGGATGACGAGCAGATTGTGATCTAGGAGATGTGCCGACGCGTTCATACAGGGCACGCTAACAGCAGTCTCTCGGGAATTGCACGGCGTCCCATGGGCTGCGCGCCCCAATCCCGCGCGCCAGCTCCGCCGGAGGTTTCCGGCCCGCTCGGCCCTGCGGCGAAAACCCAATCCCCGCGCCCTGCCCCTCCCTGGATGAGCCGCTCCCCGAATGCGCCTCTCCCGAGCTCGCGCATTCCCACTGCGATTCGCGTGAAACCACCTGCCCGGACCGGAACGAGCTGCAGAACCCCGGGCGGCTTGGCGCAAACCGCCGTGCCCGGACCGGAACGAGCCGCAGACCCCAGGGCGGCTTGGCGCAAACCGCCAGCCCAGACCGGAACGAGCCGCAGACCCCGGGCGGCTTTGCGCAAACCGCCGGCCCAGACCGGAGCCGGTTGCGGGCACCCCCGACGCGAAGCTTCGGCTCACCCCTAAGGAGAGAAAATCGCGAAGCCACATATCGACCTCCGCCATCGTCTGCGCATCCACGACTCCGGCGACGTCGACGATCCTTTCGCGCTATATGGTCCGCGGCTGCTCGGTCATGGCGTACGTCGGACGAGGCAGAACGAGCTCAGGCCCCTCCCGCCTCCCCAGTCAAAACCCTCCGCACGGACGGCTTCGCGCGGGCGACGCCGCGCCAATGCGTCGGAAAGCAGATGCCCCCGCAGGTGCCGCCGCACGACGTCGACGGTACTGGCACAAAACCCTCACGTTTATGGTTTTCGGCGAAATGTCGCCAAATAACTCCAACCGCACACCCCTTAGCGGACCGATTCGGTCCGAATTGGGACCAAAGGTTACGGGGCTTCCCCGGCCTCGATGCTAGCGTGATCACGCAGGGACTATTCCACGGCATTCGGCCAAAGACGGGCGATTCACCGGGGCGAGCACAGCCAATCGGGCGCGGTCGGCCGGGACGGACGCAGCGGAATGGAGGATCACCGGCAACGCAGCCGCGCGTGCTCAGCGACGAGCCGCACACGTCCGGCAGAGCCCTCCGGCGGAAGGCGCAAGCCGTCCGCCGGGCGATCCGACGCCCCTAAAAACTTCCATACGCATACAAACTAAATCAGGAAGGAGCCGCGCGGGCGTCACGCCGCCGTCCACCGCACGGACGGCGTCGGCAGACGCTCACTGGCAACGCGTCCGCGCGCGGATCCGAAAGGAGACCTCGGAATGTCAAAGAAGCTGCTCGAAGGCGTCAAAGTCATCGAACTGGCGAACTTCATCGCGGCCGCCACGGCCGGCCGCTTCCTGGCCGACCAGGGCGCGACGGTCATCAAGGTCGAGTCCGCCAAGGGCGACCCCTGCGGTTCACGGCCCCTCGGAAGGCCGGCCCCTCGATTGGCACGAGAACACCACGTGGGAGCTGGAGAACGCGAACAAGCTCAACATCTCCATCAACACGAAATCGGAGGAGGGGCGCGAGGCCCTCTTCGCGCTGCTCGAAGACGCCGACGTCCTCATCACAAACTGGCGCCAAGGCCCGCTCGAGCGCCAGGGCCTCGACTACGAGAGCCTGAAAAAGCGCTTTCCCTCAAGCTCGTCTACGCGATCTGCACGGGATACGGCGAGAAGGGACCGGACAAGGACCTGCCCGGATTCGACTTCACCGCCTTCTTCGCCCGCGGCGGCTACCTGAGACGCTTCGTCAAAAGAGCGGCCTGCCCATGAACGTCGTCCCGGGAACCGGCGACCACAACGTCGGAATGAACCTGGCCGCCGGCATCCTCGCGGCGCTCTACCATGCGCGGGAGACCGGGCAGGGCGAGAAGGTCGAGTCCTCGCTCTTCGAAACCGCCGTCTTCAACCTCGGCATGGCCATTCAGGCGGCGCAATACAAGGACATCGGCAAGGCATTCCCCATCGACTCCAGCGACTACGACAACCCGCTGCTGTCCTCGTGGCCCACGAAGGAAGGGCGCTACATCCAGACCTGCATGCCGAATTACAACCAGTACTTCAAGGTCTTCATCGCCACGATCAGCCACCCCGAGCTCGCCGACGACGAACGCTACTTCCCCATCCAGAACCTGCAGGGCGAACGGCCTGGGGCCCGAGCTGCACAAGCTCATCTCCGAGACGTTCAAGACGAAGACGGTCGAGGAATGGCGCGCGCCGCTGGTGGAGGCGGACATCCCCGTTCTCCCTGGCGCAGTCGCTCACCGACATCCTCGACGACCCGCAGGCCTGGGACAACGACTGCTTCACCGCCTTCGAATACGAGAACGGCAACACGCGCACCCTGGTCCACCAGCCCGTCCGCTTCGCCGAGCAGGGCAAGCCCGTCTACACCTGCGGGCGCTTCCCCGGTGAGGACGGCCCCGAGATTCTGCGCCAGCACGGCTACTCGCAGGAGCGCATCGACAAGATGCTCGCCGACGGCTCCCTCTACGTGTGGAGCGAGTGAGCGCCGGCACGCAGGGAATGAGAGGAAGCATGAGCAAGAGCTATTTGGGCGTCGACGTCGGCTCGACCACTTCGAAATGCGTCGTCATCGACGACGACCGGGCTGTTCTCGGCATGTCCCTGGTGACCGAGGGAATCGGCACCGAGGGCTCGACCAAAGCCGTCGCCGAGGTCCTCGAACAGGTCGGCGTGCGGCGCGAAGACATTTCCAAGACGGTGGCCACCGGCTACGGGCGGAAAGATCTTCCCCGATTCGGACAGGAAGGTCTCCGAGCTCTCGTGCCACGTCAAGGGCGTCTTCTCCCAAGTGCCCAGCGCGAACGCTCATCGACATCGGCGGGCAAGACGCCAAGGTCATGTCCATCACCGAGTCCGGGATCATGACCAACTTCCAGATGAACGACAAATGCGCAGCCGGCACCGGCCGCTTTCTCGACGTCATGGCGAGGATTCTCCAGCTCGACGTCGCCCAGCTCGAAGGCGAGTACTTCAAGGCGGCCAAGCCCTCGAAGATCTCCTCGACCTGCACCGTTTTCTCCGAGTCCGAGGTCATCTCCCAGTTGGCCTCGGGCGAGAAGCGGGAAGACGTCGTCGCCGGAATCTGCCAATCGGTGGCAACCCGCTTCGCCTCGCTCGTCATGCGCGTGGGGATCACGCCCACCCTGTGCATGAGCGGCGGCGTCGCCAAGAACGGCGGCGTGCGCGACGCGCTGGAAAAGGAACTGGGACTTCAGATCGTCTGCCCTCCCAACGCGCAGTACATGGGGGCGCTCGGCGCCGCTCTGTACGCGTGGGAGACGGAACACGGAATCATTCGTTTGTAAGGAGAAGTGCGATGGCACAACAAACAACGACGGCGCAGCAGCCAGCCGAGGCGGCGGGCCAAGCGCCCGATCATGCCTCCGCGCAGGCGCCGGGCCAAGCGCAAGCCAAGGCGCCAGAGCAGGCGCCGGCCCGCCCGCGCAAGAAACTCGACCCGAATTCGGCGAAGTACAAGCTCAACGCGATCGTCGCCGAGCATTACAAAGTCGGCTTTTGGAGGCGAAGGAGCGGGGTGAGAAAAGTCGGCTGGTGCGCCTCGAACTTCCCGCAGGAGATTTTTCGAGACGCTCGGCGTGAAGGTCTGCTACCCCGAGAACCACGCGGCCGCCACGGCGGCCCGGGGGCGGCGGCGAACGCATGTGCAACATCGCCGAGGCGGCGGGCTATTCGAACGACCTGTGCGCGTACGCCCGCGTCAACCTGGGCGTCGCCATGACCGGCAAAGCCGAAGAGCAGCCCATCCCCATGCCGGACTTCATGCTGTGCTGCAACAACATCTGCAACACCATGACGAAGTGGTACGAGGAGCTCGCCAAGATGCTCCACATACCGATGATCATGATCGACGTCCCGTTCAACCCCGACTACGACGTCTCGCCTGCCCAGATCGAGTACGTCGAGGGCAGTTCATGGACGCGATCCGCCAACTGGAGGAGATCACCGGGAAAACTTGGTCGGAAGAGCGCTTCGCCGAGGTCATGGCAATCTCCAACCGCACGTCGCGCGCCTGGCTCAAGGCCGCCAGCCTGCTCAAGCACCCCGGCGCCCTACAACGGCTTCGACCTCATGAACCACATGGCGGTCGCCGTGCTGCACGCGGAAAAGTCGAGGCGGCAGAGGCCTTCGAAACCCTGTGCAAGGAGATCGAGGCCGCGGTCGCAGAAGGCAAGACGACGTTCCGCGGCGAAGAAAAGCACCGGATCATGTTCGAGGGCATCGCCTGCTGGCCCCACCTGAGGGTCACGAACACGGCCCTGCGCGACCTGGGGATGAACACCGTGGCGACGATCTACGCCGTCGCCTTCGGCATGCTGTATGAGGACTTCGACGGGCTCATCCGCGCCTACTGCTCGGTGCCCAACTCGGTGAACCTCGAAAAGGCCCGCGACCAGCGCATCGAGCTGGTCAAGAGCCAGAACGTCCAGGGAATGCTGGTGCACACGAACCGCTCGTGCAAGCTGTGGTCGGGATTCATGTCCGAGGCCTCGCGCCAGGTGTGCGCCGAGTGCTCCATTCCCCTGGCCTCGTTCGACGGCGACCAGGCCGACCCCCGCAATTTCTCCGAGGCCCAGTACGAGACTCGCGTGCAGGGCCTGGCCGAAGTCATGGAAGAGATGGGATTCTAATCATGTCGAGATTCGAAGAGCTAGCCGAGGAATTCGCGAGGATCGCCAACGACCCGCGCGGCCAATTCCAGGGTTTCCTCGATTCGGGGAAGAAAGTGGTGGGCTGCGTCCCCGAGTTCACGCCCGAAGAGCTGGTCCATGCGATGGGCATGGCGCCCTTCGGCATGTGGGGCGCCGACGCGAAAGTGACCCGTGCGCGCACCTACTTCCCCACCTTCTACTGCGGGATCGTGCAGACGGTCCTCGACCTCGCGCTCATGAAGAAGTACGAGGGAATGTCCGCCGTCATCATCCCCACCCTGTGCGACACCCTCAAGGCGCTCACGCAGAACTGGCAGCACGGGGTGGACGGCGTCCCGTACATCCCGATGACCTACCCGCAAAACCGCAAGCCCGCCTACGGCCAGCAGTTCACGAAAGAAGGGTATGAGCGGGTCATCCGCGATTTGGAGCGTTGCACCGGGGCCGAGTTTTCCGACGAGGCCCTCGGCAAGACAATCGAGGTCTACAACGAGCATTCGCACCTCATGCGGCAGTTCTCGGTCGCTGCGGCGTCGCACGACTGCGTCACCCCGACCATCCGCCGCAACGTCTTCAAGAGCGCGTGGTTCATGCTCAAGGAAGACCACTCGAAGCTCGTGCGGGAAATGGTCCAGGAACTCTCCGCGATGGAGGTCGAGACTAAGAAGACGCGAATCGTCACTTCGGGCATCCTCGTCGACAACCTCAACCTCCTTCAGATCCTGGAAGAGAACTCGATGACGATCGTCGGGGACGACGTCGTCGCCGAATCCGGCCAGTATCGAACCGACGCGCCGGCCTCCGGGCCGAGCAACCTCGACAGGCTCGTCGCGAAGTTCACGAACACGGGCGACGTCTCGATGCTGCTCGACCTCGAGCGCCACCGCGAGGTCGCGCTCGTGGATCTGGCCAAGGAGCGGCGGGCCGACGGCGTGCTCATCGTGCTGACGAAGTTCTGCGACCCGGAGGAGTTCGACCTGCCGCGCCTGCGCAAGGCCGTGAAGGACGCCGGGCTCAAGGAAGTGACGATCGAGGTGGACCGCCAGATGGACCGCTTCGACCAGGCGCAGACCGCGCTCGAGACCTTCCACGACGTCCTGGCCTACGCGTAGGCGGAAGGCCGAGGTTTTGACTCCGCCCAAGGGCCGTCCGGATTGTCTGGCCTGCGCGCAGGCGGAGGGCCGAGCCCGACGAGGCGCTGCTTGAACCGAGGCATCGTCGGCCCGCGCATCGACGCCGCAAAGCGTCAGCTGCGCGGGCCGCGTTAGTTGCGAAGCGGCGGACGGGCAGACCGGGCGACGTTCGTCGCAATGGGCCGGCAGCCGCAAAGGACAGGCCGGGGCCGCGTTCGTTGCAACGGGATGTTTGCCTGCGAACCCAAAGCAAGCCACACGGCCGAGGCCGCATTCGTCGCAACGGGATGTTTGCCTGCGAACCCAGAGCGGGCCGCGCAGCCCGGGCCGGCGGGTGAGGCTTGAACAAAGGGCATCGACCTCAAAGGAGAAACAGATGAAGAACATCCTCGGCTCGACGGGCGTCTCGATCTCGCCGATCACGCTCGGCGGCAACACCTTTCGGCTGGACCTCGACGCGCGAGGAGTCTTTCGAGGTGCTTGACGCGTACCTCGCGGGCGGCGGAACGACGATCGACACGGCAGACGCCTACTCCGCCTGGGCGCCAGGCAACCGGGGCGGCGAGTCGGAGGAGACGATCGGCCAGTGGCTCGCGGCCCGCGGATACGCAAAGGGCAGCGGGCGCGAGGGCGTCGTCGTCGCCACAAAAGTGGCCAAACACCCGCAGTTCGAGGGGCTCGCCTCAAAAACGTCGCGGCGGCCTGCGACGCTTCGCTCGAGCGGCTCGGCGTCGACTTTCGTCGACGTGTACTTCGCCCACTTCGACGACGACGCCGTCGCGATTCCCGATATGGCCGAAGCGTTCTCCGCGCTGGTCGACGCCGGAAGGCACGAGCCGTCGGCCTGTCGAATTTCACGCCCGAACGGATGGAGGAATGGCTGCGCTGCGCCGAGGAAAACGGCCTGCACAAGCCGACAATCCTGCAGCAGCACTACAACCTGGTCAAGCGGAGGCGCTGAAGCCTCCCTACCTGCCGCTCGCGCGTGAACACGGCATGGCTGCGCAAAGCTACTTCGCCCTGGCCTCCGGGTTCTTGACGGGCAAGTACCGCAGCGAGGACGACGCCAAGGCGAATGCGGCGCGCGGAGGGGCGGCGGCCCGATATCTGACGGAGGAGGGATCGCAGTGCTCGCGGCTCTGGACGACGTCGCGGCCCAGCTCGGCGCGAGCCCGGCGAGCGTCGCCTTGGCGTGGCAGCACGCCAAGGGCGTGGATTCGCCCGGTGGCCTCTGCCCGGACAGTCGGCCAGCTGCCCGATCTCCTGGCCGCCCTCGACCTGACGCTGACCGCCGAGCAGGCGGCGATCCTCGACGCGGCGTCCGCGCCGATGGCGTGAAGCCGGGCCTCTGCGGGAGACTGGTCCATGGCGAACCCTCCGCCCGCGAGGCGGGCACGGCGCCCGCGTCCCCGCGGGGGACGCCATGCGTAGCTTACGGCTGCGTCGGACTGAAGACACGTCCTCGCGGCCCCGCGGGGACGCGGAGGATCGGGGTTAGAGGTTCCCGTCCCCGCCTCAGAATGCGCACATCCCGCGAGCTCCGGTCTAAAGTGGCTGAGCGTGCGGTCCCGGCGTGCGGGTCCGGGACCGCATACGCCCGGCGCGGCTGGCAGCCGCGACGACGCCCGCACGAGGCGATTCGGAGAAGAGCATGGACCGTCCGCGAGGGAGCACAGAGCATTCGGAAGAGCGCGCGAATCGACGCGTCTACTCCCTCGGGAGGGGGCAGGCCCGGGCGACATACCGGGAAAGGCGTGGGGCGTGCCCGACGTCGACGTGCGGGAGGCAGAAGGGTTTCTGGCGCGCAAGGCGCGGGTGAAGCGGGCGGAGTCCGGCGAATGCCGGATCGTTTTGCGCCGATCCCCCGGCGTGAGAGTCTACGCCGCAGCAACCGTGGCCGTCGACACTTTCCTCCTCCTCGCGCTCTTCCTCCCGGCGGCCGCAGACGCGGTGAAAGCGGCGGCGTCGGCGGCGGCCGACAGGACGTTCCTCATCCTCCCGTACCTGTTTTTTTGGCTCTGTACGTCTTCAACCCCGTCGCATATCTGTGGAGCCTGAACGCTCTGCGCCACCGGACGGTTCTGAGCCAAAGCGGCATCGAGGTGCGGACCCTCATACGCAAGGAAAGGCTCCCGTGGCCCGCGACGCGTTCGGGTTTCGGCATGCTCGAACACGTTGCGAAAAGGACGTCGGGCGCGAACAGCCACGGGTACCAGCTTGTCCTCGTCAAAGGGACCTCCGACGACGTCGTCAGGCTGCCCGGCGGCAGATTTGACACCGAGAAAGGCTCGCCACACGAAAAGGCGGGGCGAGCCGAAGCGGCGACAAGGCAGACCGGCGGCGCGAAGCGACCAGTAGGCGACGCAAGGACGCAAGCGGACGGCGCGGCACGGCAAGCCTACGGCGCACAGGCGCGGGCGGACGGCGCGGACGGCAACCGACAGCGCAGAGACGCGGGCGGACAGCGCAGAGACGCGAACCGGCGTCGCCGCGAAAGGGCTCGCAGACACCGACAATCCGAAGATTCAGGCCAGGCTCGCCCTGGAGGGAATATGGTCTGTCGCCTCCAGGCACGGGTGGATTCCCAATAGGGACAGCGCCAAAGCCGACCCCGCGCTCATACGCGCGCGAGCGGGCCAAGGCATGCATCGTGACAGCGCGCACCGCGCGAACGGCGAGGGCAGCGTGCACAGTTTCCAGAGCGCTCGGCAAAACCGCCAAAGCCGCGCGGGCGGGCGCCGAGGCAGAGCGGACAATCGCGCGGGCGGCCGAGCGGACCGGTTGGTTTTCGGCGGCCCGGACTTCCGGCGGGCAATCGAGGCGGCCCGCGACGACGGCGCGTCCGTCACGTGGGTCGCCGCAGCGCTGATCAGCGTCGGGGCGCTCGGCCTTTGGCTGACTCTGGGCAGCGCTGCGGTCAAGGCCGCGCTGTCCGCGGGCGTCCTCCTCCTGGGGATCGCCGTCCTCGTCAGTCCGTTGATCGCGGAAGTCCGGCGCCCTCGCCGAACCGTCGTGGGCCGCGAGGCCATCCACGTCGACGGAAGGCCGCACGCGTGGCCCGACTCGCGTTCCAGCCTGTTCACACTCGGCGACAGGGCGTTCCTGGCAGACCGCAAAGGACGGGCCGTTCCCCTGCTCGGCACCGGTTTGGCGCAGGGGCGGATTCGGCAGACGCGAGGCGAAGGCCGCGGCCCAATGCGAGCAGATCTGGCAGTGGGGCGCGGCCAACGGCGTCGTCCGAGAAAGCGGCCGTTACACGCCCCTGCGAAACGCGGACTGGCAAACCGAACGCGAAATCGCCTCCGTGCGCTCGGGCATGCGGTGACTTATAGACGACGAGGGCCGCTTCACCCACAGTGGGCGAAGCGGCCCTCAGGTGTGCCCCGAGCCGGTCTGCGCCGATCGCCTCAGCGCAGAAAGAGGGCCGCCGTTTGGCCGCTCCCCGGCGGGGAGCGGCCAAACGGCGCCGCGGTTATTGCTGCGCCGCGGCTCGACGTTCGAGCCTTTGCAGCCACAATCTGGTAGGCGATGGCCGCGCACAGGCCGACCGCCGCCGCGACAATGGCGATGACGAGCGCCTGCGAGTAGTCGCCGCCGTTGCTCTTGCCGATCTTGGCCCCCAGATTGGGTGCGAAGATTGCGGAGACCGCGAAGGCGCTGAAGGCGACTCCGTAGTTGATCCCCTGGTTCTTCGGGCCGAACTGGCTCATGACGAGGGCCGGCATGGTGCCCATGATCCCGCCGTACCCCATGCCGACGGCGAAGATGCCGAGAACGAGGGGCAGCACATTGTGGTCGCCCTTGCCGGCGATCAGCGAAATCAGGCCGAGGGCCGCGAGGATGAAGATGATCTGCACGGTGCGAACCCGGCCGATCTTGTCGGAGACGGTTCCGAAGCAGATCCGGCCCGCCAGGGAGGCGAAGGCGTAGACGGAGACGATGAAGGCCGCCTCAGACTTCGAATAGCCGAACATGCCCTGCGCGAGCGGGGAGGCGTTGGCGACGATGAGCAGGCCCGAGAAGGCGCCGCAGACGAAGATGACGAAGATGAGCCAGAACATGGGGTCATGCACATCTGCCGCCAGTTGAAGTTCTTCGCCTCGGCCGCCGGGCCTCCGGACGCCGGGGCCGGAGGGTCCAGCCCTCGGGGGCGTAGTTCGCCGGAGCCTGGCGCAGCGTGAGGGCGACGAGGACGGCGACCGCGAGGAAGGCGACGCCGAAGGCGCCCATCGTGGTGACGATCCCCCGGTCGTCGAGAATCCAGCGGGCCAGGGGCGCCATGACGATCGCGGCGCCGCCGTTGGCGCCGGTTATGAGGCCCGCGGCCATTCCGCGGCGATCCGGGAAGAAGCGCATCGTGTTGTTGAGCGCGGCGGTGTAGGCGAATCCTTGGCCGAGGCCGCCGATCACGCCGAAGCAGAGGATAAACATCGAGCCCGAGCCGGACAGCCCGCCGAGGAGCCATCCCAGCCCCCACAGGGTGCCTCCGGCCAGCGCGACGAGCTGGGTCTTGCCGCGGTCCACGAAGTAGCCTCCGAGGATCATCGGAATCGGCGAGATGGCGTTGAGTACGGAATAGGCCATGACGGCGTCGTCCGAGCCGAATTCCTTTTCCAGCGCCGTTTTAAGCACCGAGAAGATGTAGGTGCACCCGGTGGCGAAAACCAGCAGGCACGACGCCGCCAGAATCAACCACCGGTTGTATCGAACTTTTCTGACATTGAATAACCTTTCGAGTGGAAGCCGCCGTCATGCGGCTTTTCTCATCCATCACGCTCGCGAGCCTGCCCCGGGTTTCGGCAAAGCCCCGGATCCGTCTCTTTGAGATCGTCGTCGATCTCCGGCGTGAATTCCATCTGGTCGAGGACGTCGCGCTGCAGGCCGATGCCCGCGCGACCTCGCGCAGGGTCAGGCGCTCGCCGTCGAGCGTGAAAACTGCGCGTTCGGCGGCGCAGAGCGCGCCGGCCGAATTTCGAGGCGGTCCGCCCCGAGAGGCCCGCCCGCTCAACGTCCTTGACAAATTTCTTTGCCTTGCCCTCGTTCGCAAGGGCCGCCCCTCCGGCGGCGCCGGAGGCAGGCTGCGCGGCCTCCTCGGCAAAAACGACGGCGGACATGGCTCTACTTCGTGTGCTCTTTGACGATCTGGCGGCCGACGACGTGCACCATGATCTCGTCGGTGCCGCCCCCGAAGCGGTGCCCGCGGGCGTCGCGCCACAGCCGCTCGATCCGCACGCCCTCGGTCACGCCGATGCCGCCGTGGATCTGAAGGGCGTCGTCGCACACCTCGAAGGCGGCCATCGAGCAGTAACGCTTGCACATCGCGGCCTGCTTGCGGTCGAGCGTGCCGTTGTCCACCATCGAGGCCGAGTGGTAGATGAAGTTCTTCATGTTCTCGATCTTGATGGCCATGTCCGTCAGCTTCTCCTGCACCAGCTGGAACGAGCCGATCGGCTTGCCGAACTGCACGCGGGTCGCGGCGTACTCCGCGGCGTCCTTGAAGGCCGCCTCGGCCAGGCCGAGGGACTGGGTGGCCGTCATGATCCGCTCCAGCTCGAAGTTTTTCATGAGCTGCTTGAAGCCCTCGCCTTTGACGCCCACGAGGCAGGATTCGTCGACCTCGACGTCGTTGTAGTAGATCTCAGACGAATCCGCGGTGTGCCAGCACATCTTGGAGATCGGGAGATCTCGATGCCGGGGGCGTCGGTGGGAACGAGGTACATCGAGATGGCACGGCGCGGATCCTCGGCGTCGGGGTTGACGGCCATGGTCAGGAGGTACTTCGTGTCGACGGCGTTCGTGATGAGGGTCTTCGTTCCGTTGAAGCGCACCTTTCCGTCCCGATGCTCGGCGGTCGTCTTCATCGCCGAGAGTCCGATCCCGCCTGCGGCTCGGTGAAGGCGAGGGCGAAGGGGACGCCGCCGTCTTGCAAAATGCCCAGGACCGATTCGCGCTGCTCGGGCGAGCCGAACTCGAGGATGTCGAGGACCTGGAGGATCTCAGTGGCGTATCCGAGGTTGAGGCCGCGCGAGGCCACCCTCTCCCCGATGAGGCACATTGTCACCATGTCCACCGGCGTGCCGCCGTATTCCTCGGGAATTCCGAGGGAGAGGAAGCCCGCCTCCTGCATGGCCCGCTTGAACTCGACGGGCTGGCGATGCTCGCGATCCGCCTCGGCCACATACGCCGGGGACGCGTACTGGTCGAGGATCTCGTCGAGGCTTTCCAGCAGGAGTTGCTGTTCTTCGCTGAGGCTGAAGTCCATTCTTCATTGAACCTTTCTCTGTTTGGAGCTCCGCGGCGACGCTTTCGTTCGGCCTTCGCGGCGCACCAAGTTTCGGCAACGTCGGAAAACTCGCGAGCGCGTGCCACGTTTCACATGACAAGCCTAAGAATCTCGCAGACCGAGGATATAGGACCAAAGTAGTCCGATTTGCGAGAGTATGCTCGGTAGTGTTCTCTCGCACGGGCAGACGATGCCCGCCGCACCGCGGATCACGCAATCCCACGCGGATCCGGGCTGCTGCGCGCTCGACGCCGAACGACCAAAAGGAGCGACGATGACCAAGGCAATCAGCGCGGCGCAGGCTGCCGCGCTCATCAAGGACGGTGACACGGTCGCGTTCTCCGGCTTCGGTTTGGCCTGCGTCAACCAGGAAGTCATCGCCGCCCTCGAGGAGCGATGGCTGGCCGGACAGGGCCCTCGCGGCCTGACGATCGTCAACTCCTCCGCCGTCGGCGCGCGCGGCAAGCGCGAAGGCTTGGGCAAGCTCTCCTACGAGGGGCTGGTCAAGCGGTGGATCGGCGGAATCATGTCCGCCTCCCCCGCCCTTGGGCCAGCTCGCCGCCGACAACAAGCTCGAATGCTACAACCCTGCCGCAGGGCGTCGCGACGGCCCTCTACCGCGAGATCGCAGCCCATCGGCCCGGCGTCGTCACGAAGGTGGGGCTGGGCACCTTCGTCGATCCTCGCATCGAGGGCGCCAAGGTCAACGACGTCACCACGGAGGACCTCGTCTCGCTCATCGAGCTCGACGGCGAGGAGTACCTGTACTATCGCGGGTTCCCGATCGACGTCGGGCTCATCCGCGGCACGTACGCCGACGAGATGGGCAACCTGACGATGGAGCACGAGGGCCTGAAGATGGAGATCCTTCCCATCGCCCAGGCAGTCCACAATTCCGGCGGGATCGTCGTCGCCCAAGCGAAGGCGGTGGTCGCGACGGGCACTCTCGACCCGAACCTCGTGCGCGTCCCCGGGAACCTCATCGACTACATCGTGGTCTCCGAGCCGGACAACCACATGCAGACCGAGTACACACAGTACAACCCCGCCTTCTCGGGGGCAAATCAAGGTCCCGCATCGAATGTCAAGCCTCTGCCGCTGACCATTCGCAAGGTCATGGCGCGCCGCGCAGCCATGGAGATCCGGCCGGGCCAGGCCATGAACCTCGGAGTGGGGGTGCCGGCCGACGTCGGGATCGTGCTCGCCGAGGAAGGCGTCTCCGACTACGCGCTGCTGACCACCGAGGCCGGCGCCGTCGGCGGAACCCCCGCAGACGACAAGAACTTCGGCCACGCCTACAACGTGCTCGCCCAGGTCGGCATGCACGAGCAGTTCGACTATTACGACGGCGGCGGCCTCGACCCTGACGGTCCTCGGAACGGCGCAGACGGACGCCCGCGGGGACGTCAACGTCTCGAAATTCAACGGCCGCGTGGCGGGCTGCGGCGGCTTCATCAACATCACGGCCACGGCCAAACACGTGGTGTTCGCCGGCTCCTTCACGGCGGGAGGCCTCGACGTCCAGTTCACAGACGGCGGCTGCAGGATCGCGGCCGAGGGAAAGGTGCGCAAGTTCGTCCGCGACGTCGAGCAGATCACCTTCTCCGGCGAGCAGGCATCCCTCGCAGGCCAGTCGGTCCTTTACGTGACCGAGCGCGCGGTCTTCGAGCTGCGCGAGGGCCGCCTGACGCTCATCGAGAAGGCGCCGTGGGCGGACTTGCAGCGCGCGACATCCTCGACCAAATGGAGTTCGAGCCGGCGATCGCGGACAACCTGAAGGACATGGACCCCGGCATTTTCCGTGAGAAGTGGGGCGGGCTCAAGGCGCACATCGACGCGGCCGCAGAGCGCACGGCTGCGAATTCGACGGCCCCTCAGGCCCCCTACCCCTTCGAGTCACAAGTGAACGGCACAGGGCGAGAGTCGGGCCCAGGCGAGCTCGTCTCGCCGATCCCTGCAGTTCGACGCCCTCGCCCGCTCCGAGCCGTCGAAGACGTGCATCGTGGTCGACTCCTTCAGCTACACCCGGGCGCAGATCCTCGATGCGGCGGACGCGCTGGCGGCCGGGCTCGCCGCCTACGGCGTCGGACAGGGCGACAGGATCGCCATCATCCGGCGAAACGCCCCGATCCACATGATCGCCTTGCTGGCGGCCAGCAGAATCGGCGCCGTGCTGCTCCCGCTGAATTTCCGCCTGTCCTCGGTCGAATGCCAGGCGATCATCGACGACGCCGGATGCGCCGCCGTGCTGTGCGGGCCGCGTTTCGCCCGGCAGTTCGACGAAGAGCTCGACCTTTCGCCCGAGATCCTCTGGATCGTCGACGACATCGACCCCTCGATCGAGCCCCCGGAGGACGATTCTCTCCACTTCATCTGGCAGAGGCTCTCGGAGCTCTACCGCGCAGGCGAGGGCATGGTCCCCGACGCCGTCCCGATCCGGGCCAACGCCCTCGCGCTTTTGCTCTACACGTCCGGCTCGACGGGCAAGGCCAAGGGCGTCAAGCTCACCTACGGCAACGTCTTCGCCTCGTGGGCGGCTTTCTCCGAGGTGCTCGGCACGGGGCCGGACGACGTCGCCCTTGCGATCGCGTCCTTCGGGCACGTCGGGGGCCTCAACACCTTCACCTTCGCCACGCTTCTGGCCGGCGGCCTCGTCGTGGTCCAACGCAAATGGGACGTCGGCGACGCTCTGGCCAAGATCGAACGCTATCGGGTGACCCGCACCTTTGGCGTCCCGACGATGTACGACGCCATGGCCCGGCACCCGGACTTCGGCTCGCGCGACCTTTCGAGCCTGAAAACGGCGATCGTCGGCGGCGCCTGCTGCCCCAAGGATCTCTGCGACGTTTTCACCGCGCGAGGCGTGCCCTTGGCGAACTCGTGGGGCATGACCGAAACCGCGGGCGGCGGCACGCTCACGCCGCCGAAGGACATGGCCGAGCATTGCGCCCAGGTGGGCAAGGCCGCCCCCGGGATGAAGATGCGGGTGGCGCGCGAGGACGGGTCCGAGGCCTCGGTCGGCGAGGTCGGCGAACTGTGGGTGTCCGGACCGTCCGTCTCCCCCGGATACTGGGGAAAGCCGGAAGGCGAGGGCTGCGGTTTCTCAGGCGACGGATGGTTCCACACGGGAGACCTCGTCTCCGTCGACGCCGAAGGCTTTTACACCGTCGAGGGGCGGGCCAAGGATCTCATCATTTCCGGCGGGGAGAACATCTATCCCGCCGAGATCGAGACGGTGCTGCGCAACCACCCCGCCGTCGCCGAGGCCGTTGTGGTGGGGATGCCGGACAATCGCTGGGGCGAGCTGCCGGCGGCCTTCATCGTCGCCGAAGACGGCGCCGATCTGGACCTCGACGAAGTGCGCGCCTTCGCCGCGACCCGGCTGGCGAAATACAAGGTGCCGCGCACGATGGCGGAGCTCGACGGCATCCCCCTGGGTTCGACGGGCAAGCCGGATCGCAGCGCGTTGGCTCGCATCGCCGCGCACCGTCACGATCCGGGGCCGCGCTGGTACGCGCAGGGGTGACTCGGCCTGCCGACACGGGCGATCACCGCGAGCGGGCTTTAGCATGCGCAGAGGCGAGAGGCCGTGGCGCAACAGGCCCTGAAGCCACACCGGCGCTCCCGCGGCCGCGGGTCACGTCCCGCCCGGAGCCTCCCTCGCCGCTCGGAGCCTCCCCGTCGGCGCTTTGGGAGGCTTCTTCCGCGTCGTCGATATCTTGCCCGCCGTCGCGCGCGCCCCTTTGCCTGGCGACGTCCCGCGCATCGTCGTCGCCCTGCGCGTCGCTCCGGCATCCCTCGTCGCGCGCATCGTTCTGCAAACCGTCACCCTGCACATCGTCGATGCCCCGCGCGTCGTCCTCCCACGCGTCGTCGCCCTTCACCTGGGCGATGAGCGGCAAAAGGACGTGGGATCGCTCCGATCCGTTTTCGCGCAGATCCACGAGGGCCTGCTCGGTGACCCACGGCCCCATGACCCCCGCCACCAGCTCGTTGGCGAACCGCCGGACCTTCTTTCGCCCGACGGACAGCAGGTGGTGCGGCGTCGCCATGACGTGCATGGCCATCCCCCTTCGAGGGCGTCGCCGAGCTGCACACGCTGCGTTTCCGGCCGCAAATCGCCGGTTCGCATGGCGTCGCGGATGATGTTCCTCGTGTGGATCACGGACTTTCCCACCGAGTTTTGCCATATCGTGCCAAGCTCCTCGTTGTCCGTGTGATTTTTCGAGGATCAGGCGGATGACGGCGAGCCCCGTGGGCGTGTAGTAGCGCATGAGCCTGTCCTCGACGAGCATCTGGACGTACTCGAGAAACGGGACGTCGGGCCTTTCGTAGTCACGGTATTCGAAGAAGACGTCCGACGCCGTGAAAGCGTCGGCCAGCATCGCCTCTTTGGTGGGCCAGCGCAGGTAGAGCGCCGATTTGCCCATGCGGGCCTGCTTGGCCACCTTCCCGAGCGTGAAACCGGACCAGCCCACTTCCATGTAGACCTCGAGCGCGGCGACCAGGGCGCGCTCCTCGATGCCGGGATCGCGCGGGCGGCCAACTCCGGCGTCGACCGCCCCCGAGTCTACGACGCTTGACAGCGCTGGAAGAAGTTCTCCCATCGAAGGCTCACCCACGCCGTGCCGGCGCGCTCTTCTCCACGTACTCGACGACGTTGGCGATGCTCGTGTGGATGAATTGCGGACGGAAGGCGAATTCGGGGATGTTCTCGCGGGTTGTGGACCCGGTCAAGACGAGGTGGGTCTGCAGTCCCGCTTCCATGCCGGCAAGGATGTCGGTGTCCATGCGATCGCCGACCAGCGCGGTCTGCTCCGAGTGGGCGTCGATGCGGTTGAGGCCCGTGCGCAGCATGACGGGGTTCGGCTTGCCCACGTAATACGGGGTCTTGCCGGTGGCCGCGGTTATCATCGCGGCGACGGCGCCTGTAGCCGGGATGGGCCCGTCCGCGGACGGGCCCGTGACGTCCGGGTTGGTGGCGATGAAGCGGGCGCCTTTGCCGATGAGGCGAATGGCCTGCGTGAGGGCCTCGATGCTGTACGTGCGGGTCTCGCCGAGAACCACGAAATCCGGATTGTCGTTGGTCATGACGAAGCCGTGCTCGTACAGGGCGGTGGTGAGCCCCGCCTCGCCCACCACGTAGGCGCGGCGCGAGTCGGACTGCGTGGCGAGGAAGGTGGCCGTGGCGGTGGCGGAAGTCCAGATGTTCTGCTCGGGAACGTCGAGGCCGGATGAGGCCAGCCGCGCGGAGAGGTCGCGGCGGGTGAAGATCGAGTTGTTCGTCAAAACGAGGAAGGGGATCTCGCGCTCGCGCAAAGCGCTGAGAAACTCGGATGCCCCCGGCAGAGCGTGCTCTTCGTGAATGAGCACGCCGTCCATATCAGTCAACCAATTCGCAATGTCAGCCATGCTTCAAGTCTGGGCCGCTGAGAAGCCAGCCGTGGCCCTTACCGGGCACAGTTCACACCGGACGTCCAGGATTCGACCGATCCTGAATAAGGCGGGTTCTTAAAGGCGGCGGGCGCCGGAAGATTGCGCTGCGGCTGCCGGGCGCTGGGCGACGGCGCAGCCTCCAGCCGCTGAGCCCTCAGGGTCGGGCCAGCAGTTGCGACGCTCTCTGGTGGGATATGCCCATGACGGTCCCCCGTCCCGCAGCGCCAACCCCGCCTCGCGCAACGCCCGGGCAGCCATCCGCGATTCCGCTGCCGCTCGTTCCCTGGCTCGAGCTTCTTTTTCGCCTTCCTCCTTCGCCCGCGCAGCGTGTTTCCCGATACGCCTGGGGAAGAACGGGGACGACGTCAATGACGACGTCGTCCTCCGACAATCCAGCAAGGTATGCGACGGCCTCGCGGATGTCGTCGCTTGCTTGGTCGAGTCGGCGAACCTGAGAGACCGCGCCGACCTCGGCGCATTCGGTGACCCACCACCCTGTGCGCCCGCGTTCGGCTGTGACAGTGAATCGGCGGCTCACCGCCACCACCCCTTTCCCAACTCGTCGGAAAATTGGTCGAAGAATTTGCGGACGGTCAGGTCGTCAATTTCAGCGTGACGTCCAAGCGTGCGTGAAGTTGTTCCGACGGTGACCGCAGTATGATTCGTCAGCTCCGTGGTCGAGAAGTCAAGGTCGCGAGCTTTTGCTTCTTGCTTGAGCTTCTTAAGCACAGCGTTGCGTTTCACCCACGCAGTCTACCCCGGACTAGACTTATCGTGCAACCCCGGTCTAGGGATCTATCGTGCAACCCCGGTCTAGGGATCTATCGTCAACCCGGGTCTAGGGAATCGTCTGCATACCTTCGCGCGGACACAGCAAGCTATAAAGTCGCGCGGACAGCAAGCTACTAAACTTTGGATTGTCTCGGTCACCTTTGCAGCCGCTGCAACTGGGGCTACGGCTGGCAATCATCCGCCCGTGGCAACCGAGGGCCGCCCGTGGCAAACTGGCCGGGTGACTTCCTTCGACGCCGCCGCGCGCTGCTGCCGCGCATTTTGACTTTCCGTGTGCTTTCGGTGTGACGGACCTTGCGGAGCCGATCGCGTGTTCGGGCGACGTCGACGCGGCATTCCCTTTCGCCTCGGTGACGAAGCCGCTGGCCGGGTACGCCGCCCTCGTGGCGGTCGATCGGAAACTGCTGCGTTTGGATGCCCCCGCGGGGCCCGAGGGGTCGACTGTGCGCCATCTTCTGGCGCATGCCTCCGGTTTGCCGTTCGAGGAGGGGCGGTTCTGGGCGCGCCGGGAAAGCGGCGCGTGTATTCGAATCGGGGCTTTGACGTGCTGGGCGACGTCGTCGAGGAGGCGACCGGCACGCCCTTTTCCGAGTGGCTGGAGGAAACCGTGCTCATTCCGCTGGGCATGAGCGCAACCGAGATGCGGTCGCCGGCCCACTCGGGCCGCGAGCTCGGTGGCCGACCTTCTGGCGTTCGGCCGGGAAATGCTCTCACCCACGCTCGTCTCGTCGGAGCTGTGGCGCGAGGCGATCACGCCGCAGTTCCAGGGATCTCGGGAGTGCTGCCCGGGTACGGGCGGCAGGCCGACAACGCGTGGGGCTTGGGCGTGGAGATCCGCGACTCGAAAAGCGCCGCATTGGACGGACGCCTCGTTTCCGCCGTCGGCCTACGGGCACTTCGGCCAATCGGGGTCGTTCCTGTGGGTCGATCCGACGGTCGGGCGCGCCGGGGCTTTCCTCGGCGCCCGCCCCGCTGGCGCGCCTCACAGGGGAGGCGTGGCCAGCGCTGACGAAGGCCATGCGCGAGGCGTGACTGCGGCCTCGACAAGGCTCCGCCTGAAGCCCCAGATCATCAAGCTCGGCGCGGCACACTGCCAGTTCCGGCGCGGCACACCGTCAAGCCCAGCGATGCGCACCGTCGAGGCCAGCGCAGCACACCGCCGCACCCAACGATGTGCACTGAGCGCCGAGCCCCGCCCTAGGGACTTGAGCTCCGTCCTAAGCGCTTGAGGCCCCATCCTGAGAACTGGAACACCGTCCTGAGAACTGGAGCGCCGCACCGTGAGCCAAAACACCACACTGTGAGCATTCATTCCGTGCCAGTCGAAGACTGTGTTCGGAGGGCGGCACTAACCGTGGGCATGAAGCATTCACCCGATTCCAGTCGATGGCGAGGCCGCCGGCGTCGGCGACCCAGGGCTCGGAGGATCCGCGGCGGTTCTGGGCTTGCGCCCGGGCGGCGCGGGGCGGCAGCCGGTCGAATAGCGCATGCCAAAGTAATTTTCCCGTGTCAAAGACGCGTCTACATACCCGCCGTCCTGGGTGTTGTGGATATAGGCCCCATGGTCACGACCATCTGAGACGTCGATAACCTCCGTGAAACCGAAAGGAGCGACCTCCTCCTTGACGATGGCAAGCAAGCGCGGCCACGCATCCTTTGGAGAAACCGGGGCGATCCCTTGTCGAGAATGGTCGAGGTAACCGCCCTCGTGGAGGTCGTCGCACGGGTCGTAAAAGCTTGTTCGGGTCCTCGTCTAGCCAGGTCCACTGCCTGGCGCCGAACTCGGCGTCGACCCTGGAGCGCACCCTGGCCCAACGCCCCCATCAGCTGACTGCGGGCGGTTATCACGTCCACCCGCTCGCCGAAAGGCTTACGCCCCTCGTAATCCGAAGACGGTGTCCGCTCCACCGAGCTCTCCCCCTTGCCCGACGACGTCGGCGAATTCAAGCCGGGCCCAACAGGCCCGCAGGCGCATAAGGCCCAGCATGCAGCTGCCGCGGCAACCGCCCGTGCGACCGCACCCATGTCAATGAGCGCTTTCCAACAGCAACATGAAGCATTCACGCGATTCCAGTCGATGGCGAGGCCGCCGGCGTCGGCGACCCGGACTCGGAGGATCCGCGGCGGTCCTGGGCTTGCGACCCGGCGGCGCGGGGCGGCAGCCGGTCATGTAATCCATCCCGAAGGAGTCGTTGTCTTCGACCGAAGCACCGACATAACCGCCGTCCTGGGTGTTGTAGATGTAGACTGCACGACTATTGTCGTTGGATACGTCGATGACCTCCGTGAAACCGAAAGGACGACCTCCTCCTTGACGATGGCAAGCAAGCGCGGCCACGCATCATTCGAAAAACCAGAGGCGATCCCCTGCCGAACACGATCAAGATAACCGCCCTCGTGTATATCGTCGCACGGGTCGTAAAAGCTTGTTCGGGTCCTCGTCTAGCCAGGTCCACTGCCTGGCGCCGAACTCGGCGTCGACCCTGGAGCGCACCCCTGGCCAACGCCCCCGTGAGTTGACTGCGGGCGGTTATCACGTCCACCCGCTCGCCGAAAGGCTTGCGCCCTTCGTAATCCGAAGACGGTGTCTGCTCACCGAGCTCTCCCCTTGCCCGACGACGTCGGCGAATTCAAGCCGGGCCCAACAGGCCCGCAGGCGCATAGGGGCGCAGCATGCAGCTGCCGCGGCAACCGCCCGTGCGACCGCGCCCATGTCAGTGAGCCTTTCCAGCAACAGCGGCCTCGTAGGCCCTGTCTACCTCGTCGGCTTTCTTGCGCGCATTGCGAACCTGGACCTTGCACTCCTCGAGGTGTTCCTCGCGTTCCTTTTTGTCATCCTCATGGTCGGTGTCCCATGGGCTGACCAAGTCGCCGAAGCTCTTTTTGATCGGATTTAGATCGGTCACCATGGTTCCGTCGGCGGGGATCTTGAATCCGAAATGGCTGGCGCGAGACTCGGCTTCCATAACCATGGTTGAAACATTGCCCAAACCTTCCTGCGCCTCCGCAGTGACCTTTATTAGCTCACCAATGTTTTTCAGCAGCTGCGGAGAAACTTTCACTTTTGACATTGTTCACCCTTTCACGTGCCGACAATGACGTCACGCATGCGCTTTTTATTAGGCGTGAGTCACTGTTGGAAGTTGCGACCATTACAGCACAACACCCTATCACTCAGTAAACCCAATTGGCGGTCCGCATCGCGGAACCGCCTCTCAAAGCTACGCAATGGTGTCGAATGATGCCGCTATGTAATTGTGATATATAACACACCCTTGTGGAACTTCATTGTCTTCGCTTTCAATCACGATCCGCTGCGAACAAAACCAGCCCGCACCCCGAAACAGACCGCGATCATGAGGAAATCAAAGGTCTTCGGCAAGGTCGAACATGCGGCCCATGGGCGGCGCGACAAGCATGGCCGAAGTCCGGCTTCAGCTCAGACTTCTGATTTCGGTCAAGCCGTCCGCCGCCCAGATCTCAGTGCTTGCCTCTTCAGTTTTCCAATCTGCTTCAAGCCAAGCACGCTAGCACGTCCACGCGATTATCGCCGCTCCTCCGCTCGGAACATGGACGGTTTCACCCGATTCGATCGGCCTGCCGTCGGGAATTTCGACGGGCACAGTCGCGGCCGTATGCACGACCTCGATCGTTCTCACCGCCTCGGCCGCCCGCGAAGATCCGCTCGTCTTCAATGGCACGCTCACGTCCTCGCGGCCGTGATTGGTGGCCACAAGGATCCCGCCGCGCGGGCCGCGCAGGACGCCCCGCGCAAGCTGCGGAGAATCGAGGTCGACCGGCGGCTCAATCCCGGCAAGGTCGCGCACGAGCCTGTAGACGCGCCACAGGCCGTCGGCGTCGCCGTGGGCGTCGGCGATCTCGGCGGCGAGAAGCTCGATCGGATAGGCGCATACGACGACGGCCCCCGGCCGCGCCGGGCCACGGTCAGCGCGGGCAGGCCGGCGGCGTCGGTTGCCACCGTTCTCGCGTCGACCACGTCAGCTCCACGCCCCGCAGATGCAGATCGTTGGCGGCTCCGCCCGCCCCTGGCGGCGGCCGGCAGCTCGACCGAGACGACGTCGCCCGCTTCCAGGCCCGCGAAAGGCTCGACGGCGGTCAGCTCTAGGCGGTCCGTTGCGACGGCCCGGTCGGCTATGCGCACGCCCGCGAATTCCGCGAGCTCGGGAATCGCAGTTTCCGCGGAGCACGAAAGATAGAGGACGCCGCCGGCTTCGACGTAGTCGAGCGCGCCCCGCCAGAAAGACGTGCGCATATGCAGGAGGGACGACGTCGTCGAGGTAAGCGGCGCGGGAAGCAGGGCGACGGGCGTCGCGGGCCACGAATCGTCAAGCTTTTCGCGGGGAAACGGACAGGGCAGCCCGGCGCGGGAGGCGAAGACGTAGGAGTTGAGCCACCCGCGCACCAGCGGCTTGACGTCGCGGGCGGGCTCCCAAGCCTTTTCGGCCGGGGCATACGGCCCCGAGGGCGCGTCGTCCAAACCGTAGGAGGCGCGGTCGTAGGGTTTGACGTACTCGTGCGGCACAGGAATCGACGCGGGCGTCCAGGGACCGTCACCCGCCAGTCCCTCGGGTCGAGGGCCCCGGTCACTCGCGCGAGCTCGCTCTGAACGCGGGCGCGGGGGCGTGCCTTGCCTTCGGCGTCGAGCAGCCCGAATTGCGTCTCGTGGGGCATGCGCACGTATGGTGCGCGGCGGTAGGCGGCGGGTTCGGCGTCGATCCAGCACCACGCGTAGAAGCCGATCGCCCCGGCGCCCAGGGAGGACCAGCACACGAGCCTGTCGTAGTCGGCGATCGCCTCGGGCGCGAACTGGGTGCTGGAGGCCCCGAATTCGTGGACCATAACCGATTTTTCCGGCGCCGCGGGCAGGGCGGTCTCGAACGCCCCCGCCATGCTCATCCGCCGCGAGCCCAGACGGTCGGCGTACAGCTCCGGCGAGTAGATCGGGTAGGGATGCACGCACGCGAAGTCGAGGGAATCGGCGACGACGTCGGCCCGGAACGGTCCGCCGTCGACCTCCTGGGAGGCCGTGCCGATGGTCACGAGGCAGCCGGGGTGGTTCGCGCGGATCGCGTGAGTCAGGGCCGCGGTCCATTCGAGGGCGTGTTCGTCGTCGGTGGTTTCGCCGTGGATCCAGAACGGCGGCTCGTCGGTGAGGTCCCACGCGATCAGCTCGGGGCGGCTCGCCCACCTGCGGGCCAGCTGCGCGGCGTGGGCGGCCTGGAGTTTGACGAGTTCGGGGTCGATATGCGGGTTGACGCCGCTCGCCCACGGAAGGTCCCAGTAGGCGTCGCCGACCTCGCCACCCACGAAAAGGGCCGGGTGAAGCGTGATTCCATGGGCCTTCGCCGCATCGAAGACTCGGTCGAGGACGGCCAGGTGCGCCTCGTCAAGGCGGCCGCGTTCGGGCTCGACAGCCGCCCACAGCAGATCGATGCGGGCGCTCGTCAAACCGTGCTCGGCCATCTGGGCGAAGGCCCGGTCAAAGGCCTCGGGGCCTTCGCGCCACAGCCAGTCCGGCCCCGACGGCGGCACGACGTGCGCGCCCACCGGGATATGCGGCTTTCCGCAGGCGTACATGAAGTGCCTGCCCATGGAGAAAGCCGAGGCCCCTGAAGATGCCGCCGCGACTGAATCCGGTTTGATTCCCGGCGCGGCCGCGTCCCGTTCGATTCGCGGCAAGCCCGGTTCCTTTTCCTCCGGCTCCCTTCCTGCCCCTGCGCGGCCGAATCCGGCTCGACTACCCGCGCGGCCGAATCCGGCTCGAGTCGGGGTCCGCGTCCTCCCGGCGAAGCGCTCTGCGGACCCCTCGCCTCGATGCCCGCCTCGGCTCATTCGCATGTCGTCACCTTCGCTCCGACGTTGAACACTCCCGGCGTTGCCGAGTTCTGCGACGCCTTCGCCCAAAGCCGCCAGCAACAGCGGGATTGCTGCACAGCCGGCGTCGAGCAGCGGCGCAGTGCTGGAAAAACAGATAGTCGACGGTCAGGCCGGAAGCGGCGACGACGTCGGTTCCCACAACCGTCACCGACGCGCCTTTCGCTTCGAGTTCGCCGCGCAGGCGCGCGTCAAAGCCGCCTGCGTCGGTTCGAGGCTGACGAGCACGACGCCGAGGCCTGGCGCGGCCAGCTCAGAGGGACCGTGCCGGAATTCTGCGGCGTCCATCGAATGGGCGGGGACGTGCGCGGATTCCTGAGGACGAGCGCGTTGAGCTCGGCGGTTGCGATGGCGACGCCGCGGCCGAGCACCATGAGGGGCCTGCGGAGATTCGTCGATCGCGGCCGCGAGCTTCCGCCCGATCGCCTCGGCGCCGTCGGCCCACTCGCGAAGGCCCGCCGCGGCCTTTTCGGCGAGCGCCTGCGCGGAGGAGAGAATCGAGGGTGACGGACTCGCCGCCGGTCAGGACTTCAGCGAGGACGTGCATGGCAAGCATCGTCGAGACGTACGTCTTGCTGGAGGGCCCGCGCTCGTCGCCCGCGCCGAGGTCGATGGACACCGCGGCCTCCTCGGCGAGGGGGCTTTGCGGCCCGTTCGTGACGGCGACCAGCGGGACGCCCTCTTTTTGCGGAGCTCCGCCGCCATGCGCACCGCCTCGATGCTTTCACCCGACTGGCTCACAGCCACAACCGCCGAATCCGGGGCCAAGGCGTTCATCCGGTAGTGCAGAAGCTCGGCCGTGTGGATAGTGTTGGCCTCCACGCCACGGCGCCCGAGGACGCTGGCCAGCGCGGTCACGGCGTCGGCCGAGCTGCCCATTCCCGTGAGGACCAAGCGGCGCCCGCCGAGCAGGGTGCGCACCTGCTCGAACTTGTCCGCCTGCTCGCCCAAGGTGCGCGCCGTGCCCAGCAGCGCGCTGGGCTCTCGCAGATTTCCGTGAGAAAGAGATCCCTTCCGGCGGGTGCTCCGAAGGCCGCGGAATCGCGCTCGGCCGCGCGGGAAGAATCGTGTGTGGTAGCCATATTTATCCTTTTGTTGAGCCGGCCGTCAGGCCCGTCGATGAATTTCCGTTGCGCCACGATGAAAATGACGATCATTGGAACGGCAGTGACGACGGCGCCCGCCATTGTTCCCAGCCAGTCCACTGTGTTCTTGCGGGCAGAAGGGCCAGGCCGACGGGCAGCGTACGCGTCGATTCGGAGTTCGAGACGAGGAGCGGCCACAGGAAGTCGTTCCACGCCCCGAGGAATGTGAAGACTGTCAAGGTCGCGATTCCCGGCGCCGCAAGCGGCAGCACGATGCGCCGCAGGATCTGGAACTCCGACGCCCCGTCCAAGCGTGCCGCCTCCAGAATCGAGTCGGGTATGGAAGCGAAGAACTGCCGCATGAGGAAGATGCCGAAGACCTGGACGGCGCCCGGCGCGATTATTCCAGAAAGCGTGTCGAGGCCCAGGAAGGGAACCCAGTCGTGGAGCCACACCATCATCCTGTAGAGAGGGATGAGGTTGACCTGCATCAGGGATCATCATCGTCACCATGAGCAGGCCGAATAGGAACGACCGCCCCGGGAAGGGAAGCTTCGCGAAGGCGTAGGCCGCGAGCGAATCGAAGACGACGTTGAGAATCACCACGACGACGGCGACGATCACCGAATTGAGGAAGTACCGGAAGAACGGCTGGTCCGTGAAAATCCGCTCGTAGGCCTTGGTCGACGCCGGGTCGGGCACGAGTCCCGTGCCCGGGGCGAACACGTCCCGGCTCCGTTTGAACGACGTCGAAAGCGTCCACAGCCAGGGGATCGTCATAAGCACGCTGAAAACCGTGAGGCAGGCGTACGTCAGGGACGCGCCGCTTCGTCGTCGGCCGAAGGCGTTTGGCCCACGACGTCGAGCTCTTCTTTTCCGCGGGCTTCTTGTCGGAACGCTTCTTTTTCCGCTGGTTTCCTTGCGGAGACGCCCGCCGTCTTTTTGCTGAAGCCTCCTTTTGCTGAAGCCCCTTTGCGGAGGCTTCTGCCGCGGCCCCTTTGCCGCAGCGCCTTTCTCAGCGGAGTCTCGCGCGTCGGGCGTGTCAGCGCCCTTCGCTGCAGCTTTGCCCGTCATGAGGGCCTCCTTTCAAGCCTCATCTGAAGCGCAGACGCCGCGGCCAGGAAGATCACCAGGAGATACGCGGCCGCGGACGCATGGCCCAAGTCCAGCCGATGGAATTTCTCGACGAGGTAGTAGACCACGGTCATCGTCGAGTCGGCGGGCCCGCCTCTGGTCATGACATAAACCTGGTCGTACACCTGGAACGCGCCGATGATTCCGACGACGTAGACGAACAGGAGCGCGGGCCGCAACGCGGGCAGGGTGACGGCCCGGAAGGTTCGCCACGGTCCGGCGCCGTCGACGGCGGCCGCCTCGTACCCTCGCGAGGGATTCCCTGCAGCGCAGCGAGGAGGATGATCGTCTCGAAGCCGAACCCCTGCCAGATGCTCGCGGCGCACACGGCCAGCAAGGCCGTGTCCGGGTCGGAGAGCCACTGGCGCCCCTCTCCTCCGAAGAATTCGATGGCGCGGTTGATCAGCCCGTCGTCGTTCAGGAGCATCTTCCACATCGTCGAGACGACCACCAGGGACATCGTCACGGGGAGGAAGAACGCGGCGCGGAAGAGTGCCTGGCCGACGCGCGCTCGATTGAGCAGGAGCGCCGAAACCAGCCCGAGGAGCGGACCGATGGTCATCGTCACGAGGGCGAAGATCGCCGTGTTTCCTGCGGCGGTTCGGAACTGGTCGTCGGCGAAGAGGTCGGAGTAGTTGTCGAGGCCGACGAATTTCGGGTCGGTCACGCCGTTGTACTTTGTGAGCTCCACCACAGTGAGAAAACCATGGGGAGGAAGAAGAAAACGGCGGTGAGGATCATGGCCGGGGCCACGAAGACATACCCCGCCCGGCGCTGCCGCCTTTCCATGGGCGATTTCTTCGTGGACGATCGGCGTTTGGAGGCCGCCTTGCGGCTTCGGGCGCTCGCGCCGCTTTCGGCGTTCGCGGCCTCGGTCTCTACCGCGGCGTCTGCTGCGTCAACCATTTTGTCACCCCTTTCGCTTCGGGTTCCGCCTTGAGGGAGTCCCAGTGCGCGGATGCGCGACGTCGCCCGCGTTTCGCCGGCGGCGGCGCGATCGTAGCCGTGCGTGATTGCTGCGCCGCGCCGCCTGCCGCGTCATTGGCGAAGAGCTTCATCGGTTTTCTTCGCTGCATCTTCTAGGGCCCCCTTGGGGGTTTTTCCGGCCTCTGATCGCAGAGGCGACCGCTTTGGTGATCTCCTGGTCGATGTCGGGCCACCCGGCGACGTACGGGAACGGCGTCGCCGTGGCCATGGCCTTTTCGAACACCTCGAAGGGCTTTTGCCCGCCGAAGAAGGGATCGGGCTGGGATAGCTTGGGCGATTTGAGCGCGGCCTTCGTGGCGGGAGCGGCCCCCGCCTTGGTGTAAACGAGCTCTTGCTGCTCGGGTGTGAGCATGAATTGCATGAGGCTCCATGCCTTCTTCGGGTTCTTCGCGCTGGCCGGAATCACCAGGCCGGTGCCGCCGAGGTACGAGCCGGGCTTCTTGGCGAAGGGCGCCGGCGCCACGGCCCACTTGCCGGACTGGCCGGGGACGCCGTCCCTGAGCACGCCCATCATGTAGGGGGCCGTTGAGGAACATCCCGATGCGTTCGTCCGAGATTCCAGGCAGACCCGTGGAGTCGCCTTGCGAGTCGTCCCACAGCAGGCCGCCGCTGTCGAGCAGCTTCTTCATGTACTCCATCGCCTGGACGCCTTCGGGAGACGTGAACGCCGCCTTCTTTCCGGACTTGTCGACGATCGACCCGCCGTTTTTGGAAGAGGAACTGGGAGTACTGGAAGGTGTCTGGGCGCACCTGCATCTGGTACTTGTCGGCTTTGCCGTCGCCGTTAGAGTCTTCGGCCATGGCCTTGGAGACCTCGACGAGCTCGTCCCACGTGGTGGGAACCTTGAGCCCCTTGGCTTCCAGGATGTCCTTCCTGTAGTAGAGGGCGTAGGCGTCGAAGTCGTATGCCAGGGCGATCTTGTGGCCCTTGTAGGTCATGGCGTCGACGGCGCCCTTGGTGTACTGGGAGTCGATGGACGCGCCGTTGAGTTTTTCGCCCGAGATTTCGGACAGGTCGGACAAAAGGTCTTGGGAGGCGTAGGTCGGCACCCACGTCATGTCGATCGTGGCCAGGTCGGGCGCCGAGTTCGACGAGAAAGCGGTCGACAGCTTCTCCTGGAAGGTGTCGTAGTCATAGACCTGGTAATCGACTTTGATTCCCGGGTGCTTCTTCTTGTACGCCTCGATGGCGGGTTTCACCGGCGTCGCCGAGCCGTAGTAGTCCCAGACGACGATCGTGTTCGCGTCGGCGTCGTCGCTCGAACAGGCGGCGAGGCTCGTGCCCGCCATTGCACATGCGGCGATCATCGCCGTTGCGATCGCCCGTTTGCTGTGTCTCCTCATGTTCGCTCCAGCTGGTTGAGGTGATTGGGAGGAAGGGCATGGTCAGGCGCTGGGCGCGGGAGGCTCGCTCGAACGCCGCATCGCCGTCCCCGAACCGTCGATGCGGGCACGGTGCGGAGTTTCCTTTTCATACGCTTCGCGGCCTGGCGACGTCGATGTGGTACTTCGCCCGACTGCCCTTCACAACTGTGCGACAGTATTCGATCGGACGCCCATCGGCGTTGCGTGAGATGAGTCTGATGAGGAGCACGGGCTCACTGCGCTCCTGCTTGAGCAACGCGGCTTCTCTGGCGCTCGGCAGGGGCGGGCTGGATCGTTTGATGCCCGCTGACGAGATCGACGCCGAAGCGCTGAGAAAGGTGCGTGTAGAGGGATGAGGACCCGAGATCCAGGGAAAGGAGCCGGGAAAGAGGTATTCGGGAAGGAAGACGTGTTCGAGGAGCAACGGCTCGTCGCCGGCGATGCGCAGGCGCTCGATCGAGTAGACCGGAAGCCCCGAGGCGATGCCGAGCCGGTCCGCCGTCGACGGCGTCGATTCGGTGACTTCCTGGGTCAAAACGATCGTGCGCGGCTCCAGGCCGCGGACGGCCATCTCCGCCGTGAAGCTCGTCAGCTCGGCGAGCTGGCGCTCCACCGGGCTTTCACTGACGAAGGTCCCGCGCCCGCGGACGCGATAGATCTGGCCTTCGCGCACGAGCTCGTCCAGAGCGCGCCGCACCGTGACGAGGCTGCACCCGTAAAACTCTCCGAGTTCGCGCTCCGTCGGGAGGCGATCCCCCGATTTCCACCGCCCGCCGTCGATTTCCCGGCGCAGAGCGCTGTATACCTGGTGGTAAAGGGCATGGGGCCCCTGACGAGGGCGGCGCCGGGCGTGTTCGAGGGCGCGTTCGTGCCGACGCGCGCATCGGCTTCACCCACGTGGGCATCGGCTTCGGCCGGATGCCCATCGGCTTCGGCGTCAGGCACGCGGGAGTCGATCGTCTCCCTGCGCCATAGCGTCACCTCTCAGGTTTTCCACGATTCATTATAATGTTATACTTAAGTATGGTCGCGCAAGGGAGAACCTGTCAACACGTTTGAACAATCCGTCGGGCGCCCCGCCGAAGCTCAAAGTCCGACGCCCCGAAATCCGCAGGGCAATCAGCTGAACAACCCGCCGTTGCACCCTCGTCGCCGCGCGTCAGCGCAACGGACGCCGACGCCTCCCATTGCATCGGAACCCTCGACATCGGCGGGACGTGGATTCGCGCAGCCATCGTCACGCCCGCCGGGGAGATCCTCGTCAGGAGCCGGCGGCCCTGCCGACGTCGGAAGGCGGGCGGGCCGTCGTCGACACGTGCCCTCGATGCCCTCGGCGAGGCACGAATGAGAACCGGATGCCACACCCTCGAAAGGATCAGGGGTGAGCGTGACCGGGCCGGTCGACCCGCGCACGGGCAAGCTTTTCACGCCGCCGAACACCGGGCCCGTCCTCGCCGGGCTAGAGCTGGGCGAGGCGCTTTCGCGGGCCGCCTGCCTAGAGGTGCGCGTGGACCGCGACACGAACGCGGCAGCGCTCGGCGAGCACCGCTGCGGCAGCGCGCGCGGCACGGCGAACTTCGTCTTCATCACGGTTTCCACCGGCGTGGGCGGTGCCGTTATGCTCGACGGCCGCCTGATTCGCGGGGCAGACGGAGTCGCCGGGAGATCGGGCACATTTGCGTGGAGCGCGGCGGCCCTCGGTGCGGCTGCGGCCGCCGCGGCTGCGTCGAGGCCATCGCGTCCGGCCCGTCGATCGCCCGCCGAGCCGAGGCGGGAGCTCCGTGCCGCTGAGGGTGCCGAGTTCCGTGCCGCTGAAGGTTTCGCGCAAACCCGCGGCGTCACGAAATCCGTCGAAGGCTCCGCTGCTGCTGCCAGCGTCGCCGCCCGAGCCGATGAAGCTGTCGCCGCACCGATCTCGTCGCAAGCATCATCGATTTCGTCGCAAGCATTATCGTTCTCTTCGCAAACGTCCTCGCCCCTCGCCGAGCGCCTTCGAAGCGGCCGCCCGCTCACCGGCAAGGACGTGGACGAGTGCGCCGCCGCAGGCGACCCTCACGCGATCCGGGCGCTCGACGCCGCAGCCGCCGCGGTTGCTGGCATGTGCGTCGACATGGCCAACGTCTTCAACCCCGAACGCATCGTGGTGGGCGGAAGCGTGGCCATCACCCACCCCGACTGGATCGCACGGGCATCCGAGCTCGTCGCCCGCGAAGCCCTCGTCCCCGCCAACCGCGAAGGAATCGTCGTTCCCGCGGAACTGGGCGACGACGTGAGCCTGGTCGGCGCGGCGTTCCTATAGATCGCGGCGCAGCGTTCCAATTACACGCCTGCGGCTTTTAGGCGGCGCTTTCTCGGAGAGAGGGCCGAGTCTTCGCGGACGTCAAGCCGCGTTTCCCCAAAAACTAAAACTCCTCTTCGTACGCTGTAAATGTCCCCTCATTCGCAAGTAGCTCAATCGCAAGTAGTTGGAGCCTGAACGTCGGGGGTACGTAAATCGGGCTGTATTGCGAGTAAAATCGGCGCATGGGTCTTGGCGTGATTATCTATGGTTTGTCCCTTTTTCTCGATGGTCTCGGATTGTCAACACAGTAGCGGGGGCGGCCGAGCGATTCAGGAAACTATCGCGACGTCAGAAGCGGCAGGCGAGGAGGATCAGGAAGAGGCTGACAAAAGCGTCAAAAATGTCGGAGCAAATCCGCTGTCTCAGCTGAAGAGAAAGCTGAGTTCGAAAAGGCGACGGCTTCGGCCCTTGCACTGTTCAAAGAAATCAGCGAAGACAAGGGAGGCCCCTTGCTCAGGGCAAGGCGCGGCCGGGAAGCCTCCTCGCCCTATGCCGACGACCATGAGTGGCGCCGAGCGCCGCAGGGCACTCGGGGAGAACGCGCGAGGTTTGTTTGACGAGCTGCTGATTATTGTCGCCGACGGCGTCTCGCCGCCAGGCCGAGACCGACCCCGACTTTATCTCCCAAGCACTGACAGACCCACTTGGCAGCTTCCATACGCTCCTCGGAAAAGTAGAAAGAATCGAGACAACCACCGAAAAGACGCTGGAGGCAGTCAACGCGGGCAACGCCGCAGCCGACAACCACCATCGTAGACAAGGGCCAATCATCACGAGATAACGGGGATGATGACCGAAATAAGGGGACGACGAATGAAGTTAGGAACCTCATTGATGAGCGCCTTCCCGCGAGACACACTGATCATGAACGGAAAGTTCGGTTTGGCTCTCCTCTGAGGCAGGCGGCCGGTTTCATCGGCCGGTGCGAACAAGACGACCTCTACGCCGCACTGGGCAGCCCCCAAAACGATGGAGGCGGACGGGCAGAAGGAAGCGCTCAAAGTCGGCGCCGGCAGACGAGACGGTTCTTCGCTTGTCGGTGTGCTGATTGTTGTGTGTGGGATGCGGGGTGTGGGCAAGTCTCAGTTGGCTGCCGCTTATGCCCGCGAATGCGAACAGGCCGGGTGGTCTTTGGTGGCGTGGATGGACGCTTCCACCCGAGAGGCTCTCGTGGCGGGTTTGGCCGAGTTGGCCCATGAGATGGGAGTCGACGAGGACGGCGGGGAGGCTGTCCCTGAAATCCTCGCGGGCAGGTGCGTGACGCGGCTCAACTCCGGTGAGGGGGACCGGCTGCTCGTGTTCGACAACGTCGAGGACTTTGACGATCTGAAACGAAATTGATCCCCACGGCACAGGGTCTGCGCGTCCTTGTCACGACAACGGTTGCCAGCCCGGGCGACAGCGCCGGGCGCCTCATTGCGGTGGGGGCGTTCACCCGACCCCAGTCGGTCGATTTCATCGTCGAGCGGACCAGGTTGGACGACACCGACAGCGCGGCCCGCCTGGCCGAGGCCCTCGGGGACTTGCCCGTGGCCCTGGCCCAGGCCGCGGCGACCATCAGGCTCAACGGATACGCGACACAGACGAGTACTTGGCCGACCTGCACAAATACCGGCTTGAGGACGTCGTCGACCGCGCAAGCGGCGAGGCCTATCCTTCTGCTGTGCACGCGGCCCTGCGCATGGCCTACACATCGGTTCTCGACAAGCTCGACACACAGCGGATCGAAGACGACACCGACCAAGACGGCCCCGCGCGCCAATCTGCGGCGTGTGTGCAGTTGGCCGCCCTGGCGCTTCTTGCCCCGTCGGGCGTGCCCCGGCCCTGGCTTCACCGGGTCGGCAACAGCGAGCCGATCGCCCGCCAGGCGGTGGGGGCGCTTGTGGCCCACCCGTGCGCACACTTTCAGACGACGGACGTTACGTGCGCATTCACGGCCTCCAGGGGCGCGTCCTGCGCGAAGACTACATGAGGCAGCCCGAGGTCTTCGCCGATTTGAGGGCGCGGTCGTCGACCCGCTCAAGGGCATCGACATGGACAAGGCGGACACCAATGACGTCCCAACGGACCGACGCCCTCGACATGGCCGACCAGCTCCGAGCCATCGCAGAAACAACATGGACAAGCACGACTATTCTCCCCACGAGGCCCACATCAGCCTCTCGAACGTTGTGACATTATGAACGACACATTTGGGGTCCCGGCTGGTATGGGGCGTCCGCAAACCGCCCTGACCCTCGAAGACGCTGTCGACATGCTCGCCGACGCCCTCGGCCCCGGACCACCCCTACACCCCTCACTGCGCGCAGCAACCTCGCCCGGAGCACACCATGAGGCGGGGCACGTCTCCACGGCCATCGACATGTACGAGGACGACCTCCTGGCCGACCGCACCCGTCTCTCGGCCCCGACCACCCCGACACACTCACTGCGCGGAGCATACCTCGCCCTCGCACACCAGCAGGCGGGGCACGTCTCTACGGCCATCGACATGTACGAGGACCTCCTGCCGGACATGACTCGCGTCCTCGGCCCCGACCACCCCGCACACTCACCGCACGAGGCAACTCGCCGCCGCCTACCAGGAGGCGGGGCACGTCTCCACGGCCATCGACATGTACGAGGACCTCCCTGCCGGACATGACTCGCGTCCTCGGCCCCGACCATCCCTGACACACTCACTGCGCGCAACAACCTGGCCCTACGCACACTAGCAGGCGGGGCACGTCTCCACGGCCATCGACATGTACGAGGGCCCTCCTGGCCGACCGCACCCGCAGCCTCGGCCCCTGACCACCCCGCACACTCACTGTGCGAAACAACCCTCGCCAACGCGCACCAGGCAGTGGGAACCTCCCTAAAAGCCATCGACATGCACCAAGCCCTCCTGGCCGACCGCACCCGCAGCCTCGGCCCCTGACCACCCCCCACACACTCACCACACGAGGCAACCCTCGCCGCTGCCTACCAGGAGGCGAGGCACGTCTCCACGGCCATCGCCATCTACGAGGCCCTCCTGGCCGACCGCACCCGCATCCTCGGCCCTCGACCACCCCTGACACCCTCGCCACACGCAGCAACCTCGCCGTCGCCTACTACGCCGCGGGAGACCCCAGAAGGCCATCGACATGCACCAGGCCCTCCTGCCTGACATGACCATGCGTCCTCGGCCCCTGACCACCCCACACACTCACTGTGCGAAACAACCTCGCCAACGCGCACCAGGAGGCGGGAACGTCTCCACGGCCATCGCCATCTACGAGGCCCTCCTGGCCGACCTAGCACCCGCATTCCTCGGCCCCAACCACCCCTGACACACCTCACCGCGCACAACAACCTCGCCGACGCCTCACCAGGAGGCCGGGCACTCTCCACGGCCATCACCATGTACGAGGGCCCTCCTGGCCGACATGCACGCGATCCTCGGCCCCTGACCACCCCCACACTCACTGTGCGTAGTAACCTCGCTGCCGCGAGAAAGAAGGCGCAGCAAGCATCGTCACCCTCAAGCGGACGGCGAGGCGGAGTCCCGCCTCCTCCCGAGAATTAGCAAGGATCGCGGAGCAAGAGTTAACAGAGGACGCAGAGCGAAGCAGTACAGAACTTGGGGCGCGCTTTCAGGCGCCCCCAGCAGCCATCGGCCTCAGCAGCACTCATGCACGGCTAAGTTGCTACCCGAGGCTTCACACCATGCATTCAGCTGGGGCAATCCCGCCACAAGAGCGGGATTGCCCCCACCAGCCACCAGCCGCAGCGCTACTCCCGCGCGGTCAGCTTGAGGCCCGGCGTCGAGTCGGACGGGTCGGCGTCCACCGTGACCGTCGCGCCGTTTCCGGCCCTCGCCCGAAAGCAGCATCCGCGCCAGCTTGTCGCCGATCTCCCGCTGAATGAGCGCCGCCGCAGGGGCGCACGCCCATAGGCCGGGTCGTACCCGTCCATCGCGAGGAACTCCCTGCCCGCATCCGCGTCCTGGGCCCGGACCACCCTGCCGTACTCGCTGTTTCTCAGTTTCTTTCCGGTTTGCGCGGTCAAGGAGGCGGGAGAGCAGAGAACCGGCGGCAAGCCCGCCTGAACGAGGTGGTTGAACCGCGCACTGCGGAGTGGCGCGGAAGGGCTTTGTCAAAGACGAAACGGCGTTTCACTGGGGAGACAGTTTCGCTTTGCCTCCCGCCGAGGCGGCAGGCGGAGCACACCCGGAGGACCAAGGCCGACGCGGCGGCTTGAGGCAGGGGCGTCCGGCGTCGGCTAGATAAACCGCTCGGACTTCCTCGCAGGCAGCGGCCGGAGGCCGGGCCAGTCTGATGCGGGCAAGGGTGTCGGCGGATTCTGCCGAGGAGATGCCGCGACGCACCTGTTTGCGCTCGTCGCCGTGCCCGGCGGGCCATCCTTTACAGCGCAGCGCCCTGGTCGGTTTCGATGGATTCGCCGTGGACAGGGCGGGTGGACGGGCCAGGATCGGTTTATGGGTCTGGCTGTTCTTGTGTACGCATTTTTCTTTACTCTCAACAAGCCCGCGACACCCGGCGCGACGACACTGACAGACGGAAACGAGCGACGCCGACCATCGACGCGATGCCGGCCATCGGCACGACGCGCCGTCGGCCGACGGGCGGGCCAGGGCGCATCCGGCCAGACTGGCCGACGTCGTCAAACGTGCGCGTCTTCAGCGGGCCTCTCGAGCCCGACGGCGCGAAATCCACAGCGCCGTCCGGCCGCCGCTGACACCGTCACACGAGCTTCCGGCCAGGCGGGCGAGGCTGCCGGAGCCGGGCCCCGACCCTCGACCGGCTTTTGGGCCTTCCTCGCCGCCCCGGCACGCAAGGCCAACGCACACGACTCGCGCCCGCCGCCCACGACCTGTACGACGAACTTCTGCGCACCGCCGCCGAAGAACTCGCCAAAACCAATGCCGGCGACGACGGGCGCCCTGACGCAAAACTAACGGCGGGAGCGCCGGCGCGGCGGCGACGAGCGCTTCCATGCAAACGGCGAGGGAACTCTGGCCCAGACAGCGACAGGAGTTTCGGCATGAGCAGCGAAAAGAAGCCTTCTGACGCAAACGGCAGCTACAGAAGGCGCCGACGCGAGCGGGGCAACACAAGCATCGGCGCGAACAGCGAAAAAGACACCGCCACAAGCGGCGACGGGAGCGGCGGCGCGGGCGGTCAGCTGGCCCCGGCAGCGCGGAAAGGTTGACGCGGCCCCGTCGGTCGCCTTCTCGTCGAGCACACCCGGGTCAACGACCTCGGAGGGCGCGGACCGCCTGGCCGGAGGCGCTCGGGGACCCGCCCATCGCCTGGAACAGGCCGCCGCCACGATCAGACTCGTCGGCTACCCGAGACTGGACGACTACCGCAAACCTGTGCGAGTTCCTGCTCGACGAGCCCGTCGGCGGCCCCGTCCAGCGGCGACTGCGACCCCAGGCCGCCGGAGACCCGCCAGGCGGCGGCATTCCCAGCCTCGCGTTTGCGGGCCCTGGGCATGGCCCACTCGATCGGTGCTGGATCATCTGCGAAAAGGGCAGCGCCGATGGCGACCGGCCCGACGGTACGACCCGCCCGACGTCGACCGCCCGATGCGGGCACGGCAGCGATGCAGTTGGCGGCTCTGCTCGCTGGCGCCGTCGGGCGTGCCACGGCACTGGCTGCACAGGATCGGCCTAAGCGAGCCGATCGGCCGATCTACGCTGGCGGCGCTCGTCTCCACTCGGTCTGCGCGCCCTCCCCGACGGCCGCTACATCCGCATCCACGACCTCCGGGCGACGCGTCCTGCGCCAAGACCTGCGGGAAGACCCATCGCTGTCTGCTTTCGCCCAGGGCGTCGTCGTCGGCATGCTGGAGGGCATCGACATAGAAGAGGCGTCCAAGGGCGACGCCCAGCGCGCCGACGCCCTCGACTATGGCCGACCAGATCCGAGCTACAGCCGGGCAGCAGGAAGGACAGACGAGCCACCGCCCCTCACGAAGCCCGCATCGACTTTCCACGTATTCCTCAATCTGTCAACAACGACGATATATCGCCTTAACGCCATGGGCGGTTCCGCGAATCGCGCTCTACTCGACGACGTCGTCAAGGGCCCCGCCGCTTGTTCGGCTCTTTATCATCGGGACACGTCTCTGCGCGACAACCTCGCGGCAGCCTACAGGAACACGGGGAAAACCGAAAAGGCCACTGAGACGTACATGGGTCTATTAATCGAGGCGCACCAGGATCCTCGGCCCCAACGACCTCGACATATTCGGCACAATGACTCAGCCTGGCTGAGGCGCACACAGAGGCTGGAGACCCCCAGACGGCGATTGACGCACCTCGAGGCCCCTCCTCTCGCCGAACAAAACCGGCCTCTCGGCCCCGACCACCCCACAGCCTCTGCCACACGCCACAGCCTCGCCGGAGCTTCATATTTGAGGCTGGGCGTCCCGAGGAGGCAGTCCACACTCGAGGCACTGCTCGCGGATGAAACTCGCACTGCAGGACCCGACGACGCGAACACGCTGATCACGCGCTGCAACCTTGCCTCATGTCTACAGAGTCGCTGCAGAAATCTTGAGAAAACCATCGACATGCCTCGAGGCCCTCCTCGCAGACCAAAACCCGCATCCTCGGCCCCGGACGACCTGAACACACTCGGCAGCACGCCACAACCTCGCCGCCACGCACCGGGACGCGGGGAACATTTCCACGGCCATCGACATGTACGAGGCCCTCTTGGCCGACCTTGTTCGCCTCTTCGCCCGGGCCATACCGACACGCTCGCTGTGCAGGGGCGGCTTGCCGACGCCCGTGAAGCGCGCGGTATCGAGCGGTGCGCGCCTGCCGGACGGAGGCAGGCGCGCACCGGCCATAGGTTTCGCTTTGCGGGACAGGGCAGGCGCGCCGCCGCCGCGTCGTCTCCTGGTGTTCGGCAAAGGCGTTTTCGAGTCGGCGGCGGGGTGGCCTGGCGTCTGCGTCGTGGTGTTCGGCAGGATGTGCGGCGGGCGGCGGGTGTGGTTAGGATCGGGTTATGGGTTTTACAGTTCCGTTGGTGCTGAGTGTGTTGGGCGAGGCGGCGTCGGGGTTCCTCAAGTCGGACTTGTTGGCGATCGGCGCGCTGAACACGGCCTTGTCGTTGATCGATCGGGCCAAGGGCCTGACGAAAGGCGAGCGCACGAGATTTTAGCGAAGATCGTGCGCCGCATGGGCGAGGCGGTCCAGACCCGCCTGGAGCGGGAAGGCTCGGAGGCGGACCGGCAGGCCTATTTGGGGTAGCCACATCCGCCGAGATCGCTCCTCGACGGGCTCGTGAAAAGCAAGGGAGGCCCTTGTCCGGGCGGCCCGCTGCGACGCCGACGTCCTTGTGGGCTCATGTCTTCGATATCTGGCGGGGCCGCGATGCGGCGGATGTCGATCAGAAGGGCCGAAGGCCCGTTCGACGACCCGCTGGCGATTGTCGCCGACGGGCTGGCCGGCCTGGCCCGAACCTCGCCGGACTTCCTGCGCTGTGCCTCTCCTTGTCTCCCTTGGACAACCAGGAGGCTCTCATGCGGCGGCCAGGAGGCTGTTCTTGAGCTTGTCCAACGGCACGGCCAGGACCTGTCGGTGGTCAGGCAGGCCCTCGAAGAGATCTGCGAGGGCGCCCCCGGCGGGCAGCGAGCTCCAGGCCGCGGTCAGCCGATTGTCGGAGGTCGTCGCCGCGAAAACCAAGGCCGCGCTCGGCCCCGGAGACGGCAGGGGCCGCTGATTCGGTTCGGCTCTCCCTCGGCGCGGGCGGCCGGCTTCATCGGCCGGGACAGGCAGGACGACCCCACACAGCGCTGGGCAGACCCGAACCGGCCGACTCGCCAAAAGGCAGAAGGATCACGGTCCGTCCTGCCCACGGCAGTCCAGTAGCCCGCGGCCCCGAACACCGACGGGCGTAGGCCGTCCGGCCGGCGATTCGGGGCCCGTCGCCCGACGGCGGCGATCGCGCGGGTTCTTCGTCTGGCGACAATGGCGGTGCCTCGCCTGTGGGTGGGCCGGTTGTTGTGTGTGTGATGCGGGGTGTGGGAAAGTCTCAGTTGGCGCCGCTTATGCCCGCGAATGTGAACAGGCCAGGGTGGCCTTTGGTGGCGTGGATGGACGCTCCAGCCTGAGACGAGCTCGTGGCTGGTTTGGCGGGACTGGCCGTCGAGATGGGGAATCGACGACGGCAAGGGGCGACGCTGACGCTGACATCCTCGCCGGGTGCGTGACGCAGGCTCAACTCCGGTGAGGGGGACCGGCTGCTCGTGTTCGACAACGTCGAGGACTTTGACGATCTGACCGGGCTGGTCCCCACGGCCAGGGTCTGCGCGTCCTTGTCACGACAACGGTTGCCAGCCCGGGCGACAGTGCCAGGGCGCCTCATTGCGGTGGGGCGTTCACCCGACCCCAGTCGGTCGATTTCATCGTCGAGCGGACCAGGTTGGACGACACCGACAGCGCGGCCCGCCTGGCCGAGGCTCTCGGGGACTTGCCCGTGGCCCTGGCCCAGGCCGCGGCGACCATCAAGCTCAACGGGTATGCGACAATAGACGAGTACTTGGCCGACCTGCACAAATACCGGCTTGAGGACGTCGTCGACCGCGCAAGCGGCGAGGCCTACCCTCTGCTGTGCACGCGGCCCTGCGCACTGGCCTGCACATCGGTTCTCGACAAGCTCGACACACAACGGATCGAAGACGACACCGACCAAGACGGCCCCGCGCGCCAATCTGCGGCGTGTGCAGTTGGCCGCCCTGGCGCTTCTTGCGCCCTCGGGCGTGCCCCGGCCCTGGCTTCACCGGGTCGGCAACAGCGAGCCGATCGCCCGCCAGGCGGTGGGGGCGCTGTGGCCCACCCGTGCGCACACTCTCAGACGACGGACGTTACGTGCGCATTCACGGCCTCAAGGGGCGCGTCCTGCGCGAAGACTACATGAGGCAGCCTGAGGTCTTCGCCGATTTGAAGGGCGCGGTCGTCGACCTGCTCAAAGGCATCGACATGGACAAGGCGGACACCGACGACGCCCAACGGACCGACGCCCCTCGACATGGCCGACCAGCTCCGAGCCATCACAAAACAACATGGACAGGCACGCCATTCTCGCCACGAGGCCCGCATCGGCCTCGTCAGCGTCGGCGGAATTATAAACGACACGATAGTGTCCCTCCTGAATATGGGGCGTCCGCAAACCGCCCCTGACCCTCGAAGACGCCGTCGACATGCTCACCGACGCCCTCGGCTCCCGACCACCCCACACCTCACTGCGCGGAGCTATCTCGCCCGCGCACACCAGGAGGCGGGGAACGTCTCCACGGCCATCGACATGTACGAGGACGTCCTGACTGACCGCACCCGTATTCTTGGTCCCTGACGACCCCGACACACTCACTGCGCGGAGATATCTCGCCGACGCACACCAGCAGGCGGGGCACGTCTCCACGGCCATCGACATGTACGAGGACGTCCTGACTGGACCCGACTCGCGTCCTCGGGTCCCCGACCACCCCACACACTCACCGCGCGGAGCCATCTCGCCGCGCTACCACTTGGAGGCAGGCACGTCTCCACGGCCATCGACATGTACCAGGGACCCTCCCTGCGTGACATGACTCGCGTCCTCGGCCCCGACCATCCCGACATACTCACTGCGCGCAACAACCTCGCCCTCGCACACTTGGAGGCGGGGCACGTCTCCACGGCCATCGACATGTACCAGGCCCTCCCTGGCCGACCGCACCCGCAGTCCTCGGCTGACCATCCCCGCACATACTCACTGCGCGCAAACAACCTCGCCCTCGCACACCAGGATGCGGGGAACGTCTCCACGGCCATCGACATGCACCAAGCCCTCCTGGCCGACTGCACCCGCAGTCCTCGGCCCCCGACCACTCCAACACACTCATCACACGAGGCAACCTCGCCGCCGCCTACCAGCAGGCGGGGAACGTCTCCAAGGCCATCGCCATGCACGAGCCCTCCTGGCTGACCGCACCCGCATCCTCGGCCTCGACCACCCCTGACACCCTCGCCACACGCAGCAACCTCGCCGTCGCCTACTACGCCGCGGGAGACCTCCAGAAGGCCATCGACATGCACCAGGCCCTCCTGCCGGACATGACCCGCGTCCTCGGACCCGACCACCCCCACACACTCACTACGCGCCACAACCTCGCCCGCGCACACCAGGATGCGGGGCACCTCTCCACGGCCATCGCCATGCACCAGGACCTCCTGCCGGACATAGCCCGCGTCCTCGGACCCGACCACCCCGACACCCTCACCACACGCGGCAACCTCGCCCGCGCACACCAGGATGCGGGGCACCTCTCCACGGCCATCGCCATGTACGAGGACCTCCTGCCTGACATGGCCCGCGTCCTCGGCCCCGACCACCCCCACACACTCACTGTGCGTAGCAACCTCGCTGCCGCGAGAAAGAAAGCGCAGCAAGCATCGTCACCTCATACGGACGGCGAGGCAGAGTCCCCGCCTCCTCCCGAGAGTTAGCAAGGATCGCGGAGCAAGAGTTAACAGAGGATCGTAGAGCGACAGTAGTACAGAGAGTGGGGGCGCGCCGTCAGGCGCGCCCCCCCCAGCCATCAGCCACAGCGGCACTCATGTACCGCTAAGTTGCTACCAGGCTTCACACCGGGCACTAGCCGGGCAATCCCGCCACAAGAGCGGGATTGCCTCACACCAGCCACCAGCCGCAGCGCTACTCCCGCGCGGTCAGCTTGAGGCCCGGCGTCGAGTCGGACGGGTCGGTGTCCACCGTGACCGTCGCGCCATCGGAGACCTCGCCCGAGAGCAGCATCCGCGCCAGCTTGTCGCCGATCTCGCGCTGAATGAGCCGCCGCAGCGGGCGCGCGCCATAGGCCGGGTCGTACCCGTCCATCGCGAGGAACTCCCTGGCCGCATCGGTCACGTCCAGCGTGATCCGCCGCGACTTCAAGCGCCGCGCCACCTGCTCCACCTGCAGATCCACGATCTTGCCCAGCTCCTCCAGGCTCAACGGCTCGAACACGATGACGTCGTCGAGCCGGTTGACAAACTCCGGCTTGAACGCCTTCCGCACGGACGCCATAACCGCCCTCGCGCTTCTGCTTCTCATCAAGCGTCGGATCCGCGAGCGCCTGCGAGCCCAGGTTCGAGGTCAGAATCAAGATCGTGTTCTTGAAATCCACCGTGCGCCCCTGGCCGTCGGTCAGGCGGCCGTCGTCGAGCACCCTGCAGCAGAATGTCGAAAACGTCCGGATTCGCCTTCTCGACCTCGTCCAGCAGAATCACCGAATACGGGCGGCGCCGCACGGCCTCCGTCAGCTGGCCGCCCTCCTCGTAGCCCACGTATCCCGGAGGGGCACCCACCAGACGCGAGACGGAATGCTTCTCCGAATACTCCGACATGTCGATGCGCACGATCGCGCGATCGTCGTCGAACATGAACTCCGCCAGCGACTTCGCCAGCTCCGTCTTGCCCCACGCCCGTGGGCCCCAGGAACAGGAACGAGCCGAGCGGCCGGTTCGGGTCGGCGACGCCGGCGCGCGAGCGGCGCACAGCGTCCGAAACGCTCGCCACCGCCTTCTTCTGGCCGATGAGCCGCTCGCCCAGGACGTCCTCCATGGACAGCAGCTTCTCCGTCTCCCCTGCAGCAGCTTCCCGACGGGCACGCCCGTCCACGCGGAGATCACCTCGGCGATCTCGTCTGCGTCCACGCGCTCGGCGATCATCGGCTCGACGTCGGCGTCGGCCTCGGCAAGCTCCTGCGCCTCGGCCTCCCGCGATCTCGGCCTCGATCGCCGGAATGTCGCCATTTTGGAGGCGGCCGGCGTCCTCGTAGCGCCCCTCGCGGACGGCGCGTTCAAAGCTCCGTGCGCAGCTCGTCGAGCTTCACCCTCAGCTCGCCGACGCGGTTGCGCCCGGCCTTCTCGGACTCCCACCGCGCGTTGAGGGCGGCGAGCTCCTCGGACTTGTCCGCAAGCTCGGCCCGCAGCTCTCCAGCCGGTCGGCGGCCGCCGCGTCGTCCTTCGTCTCCGTCTCAACCAGGTAGGCCTCCTCCATCTTGAGGCGGTCCACCTGCCGCTGCAGGGCGTCGATCTCCTCGGGCGAAGAATCGAGCTCCATGCGCAGGCGCGAGGCGGCCTCGTCGACGAGGTCGATGGCCTTGTCCGGCAGCTGGCGCCCCGGAATGTAGCGGTTCGAAAGCGTCGCGGCGGCCACGAGCGCGCCGTCGGAGATCGTCACCTTGTGGTGCGCCTCGTACTTCGGCGCGATTCCGCGCAGGATCGCCACTGTGTCCTCCACCGAGGGCTCGCCCACGTACACCTGCTGAAAGCGCCGCTCCAGGGCCGGGTCCTTCTCGATGCCCCTCGCGGTACTCGTCCAGCGTGGTGGCGCCGATGAGCCGCAGCTCGCCGCGCGCGAGCATCGGCTTGAGCATGTTGCCCGCGTCCATCGCGCCCTCGGAGCCGCCGCCCGCGCCGACGATCGTGTGGATCTCGTCGATGAACGTCACGATCTCGCCGGCCGAATCCTTTGATCTCTGGAGAACCGCCTTGAAACGCTCCTCGAACTCACCGCGGTACTTTCGCGCCCGCCACCATCGAGGCGACGTCGAGCTGGATGAGCCGCTTGCCGCGCAGGACTCCGGCACGTCGCCGTCGACGATGCGCTGGGCAGGCCCTCGACCACGGCCGTCTTGCCGACGCCGGGCTCGCCGATAAGCACCGGATTGTTCTTCGTGCGCCGCGAAAGCACCTGGACGACGCGGCGAATCTCCGAGTCGCGGCCGATCACCGGGTCCATCTTGCCCTCGCGGGCCGCCGCCGTCAGATCCGCCCCGTACTTTTCGAGGGCCTGGAACGTTCCCTCGGGGTCGGGGCTCGTCACCTGCGCTGCCGCGCACATTCGGCAGCACCGCAGCGAGCTGCTCACGGCCCGCGCCCGCCGACTGCAAGATCTCCCCGCCTGGCTCTGCGAAGCCCGCGACGGCAATGAGCAGGTGCTCGGTCGAAATGTAGGCGTCACCCAGGGCGGTCGCCTCCTTGCCGGCGTCGCTGATGACGCGCGAGAGCGTGCGGAGGCCCCCGGCTGCTGCACGAAGACCCTTCGAGGCCGGCAGCGCCGCGAGCGCGGCGTTCACGCGGGATTCTGACCTCCCGCGGTTGACGCCGACGGCGTCGAGAAGCGCCACGGCCACCCCGCCCTGCTGGGCGAGGAGCGCGGCGAGCAGGTGGAGGGGCTCGACCTGCGGGTTGCCCCGCGTCGGTTGCAAGCCGAATGGCCTCGGCGAGCGCCTCCTGCGATTTGGTTGTCAGTCTGTCCATAAGCCTTTCACTTTCCTTTGCGTCCTGAGGGACGGCGTTGATGTCTATAGAAGACTGTGTCTATAAAGGACAACGCCACTGAGATTGAGTCTATTCCACTCAAGTTTATTTGCATAATGACGGCTCACGGACGAGGGCGGTCCCTCGCTGTCTTCTGTCGGCAGTCCAACGCACGCGCCGGCCGCCGATCCGGCGTCGGAGGCGACTAGTTTCCGAGCCCGCCCGTAAAGTCGCCTCCGATCGACAAGTCGCTCTTCTCGACGATCTTCGTCAGCTCCGACTCCGAATACGCCGATGCCGGGCACGTGTAGTTGACTCCGCACGAGGATGGCCGGCAGGGTCGCCGTGAAAGTACGGAACCAGTACCAGCCGCGGTAGTTATTCCCGTCCTTTCCGGTGTAGGTCACCATACTCGCCACGCCGTCGACGTCCTTCCCTCCCTCGCCGTGCACTTTCGTTCTGCCGGAAGGCTCAGATCGGAAATCAGACATGCTCTGTTGCAGCTGACCGAGAAGCCGGTTCGCCAGCTCCTGTGTGACCTTCTGGTCCCCTCCCTGGGCTCCGCTGACATACTGCTGCTCGGCGGCAAGGTAGCAGCCCTTCTGACTCCTCGAAAGGAACTTGCCGTCCTTTTCCACAAAAGTCGACTTTCCAGTTTTTCATTTTCGTGGGAACTCCAGAAAGGAACTTCCTTGACGTCGACTTTGCCCTTGAAGCGCTGGGACGGGAGGCTTTGCCGACGGCGAACCCGAAGCCGTTGCATCGCTCGCCGAAGGCTCCGCCCAGCCGAGGATTTGTTCAGAAGGATCCTTGACGGCATGCGAGGCGTTGCCGCCGAAGCTTCCTTGCCGGATTCGCCTCCGTCCGAGCACGCCCTCAGCGCGGCGAGGGACGAGACCCCGGCGGCGATCAGAGCCACGCCGCGCATGGCGAGAAGGCGCTGGCCTGGAAAAACGGTGTGCCATTGCAATCACATCTCCTATCGAATGATCGACCGTTTTGAGTATTTTGCCACACCAACGGACTCTACCCATCTCTCAGGCAGGGCATGTCGCCGCTGACACAATGTGGAACCTTCCCGTCGAACGCTCCTCGCGGAAGGGCTGGGAGAGGCAGGAAAGCGCCGCATGACGCGAATCGGCGTCTCTTCGGCGATCGCGGGTAGGATGGTCGCCGACGCGAAAGCCCGCAGTTTCCGGAAGCGCCGCCGGCGCAGCAGCGTCTGTGCCGGTCGCGTGTCAGCCCCAGCGACTGCCAACCGTTAGACGCCGGCGCAGCAGCGTCTGTGCGGGTCGCGTCCTTGCGCGTCGCGAACGGCGGAGCTGCGGAATGCAGAGCCGCCGCGGAAGTCGGCGGGGTCCCGCGCGCCGGGATAACGCTGCAAACAACGAGACGCGCACGCCGGGAAACGCGCCCGCGAACGGCAGGAAGCGCACGCACGCCAAGACGTGCACGAACAGCAAGAAAGGGAGGCCATGCCGGAAGGTCAAGCAATTCACCGCATCGCGCGCCTGATAAACGAGAGGTTCGAGGGCGCCGACGTCGTAGCGTCCTCCCCGCAGGGCCGATTTTCCGACGGCGCGCACCTCCTGGACGGGCTCACGGCCGGACGGGCCCGAAGCGTGGGGCAAGCACTTTTTCATGCCGTTCGCCGACGGCGGCTCCACCGCCCGCACCGACGGCGGGCCTTCGAGCGGCATGTCTGCGGGCAGCTCCTCCCCGGGCGAGGAAGCGCCAAACAGCGCGTCTCTAAACGCGAGAAATGCGATAGCCCCGAGCGCTGCGCCCCTCGCCGAGACTCCCTGGGCGGACGTCCCTGGGCGACGACAGGCCCGTGTGGCTTCACATTCATCTGGGTCTGTACGGCAGGTGGCATTTCACGGGTGAAGGCTCGGACGCAATCGTCGGCGCCGGCGTCCGCAGCGGCAACCACAACGCGGTCAACGTCGGCGCGGGCAGCACGGTGCGGCTGCGGCTCGCCGCCAATGGGTTTGCGGCCGATCTCACGGGCCCCTCGCGATGCGAGATCCTTGACGGGCCGGTGTGCGGGCCGCAGTCTCCAAGCTCGGCCCCGACCCAGTTCGCAACGAGCCCGGAGACCGCGAGCGCTTCGTTGAGGCGGTTCGGCGGAGGCGGTCGCCGGTGGGCCAGCTGGTTCTCGACCAGTCGATCGCCGCCGGACCGGGAAACATCTACCGCGCGGACTGCGCTTTTTCCGCGTCGGCATCTCGCCTCTGCGGCCCGGCAACAAGGTTTCGGCCGAACGTCTGAAAGCCCTGTGGGACGACCTTGTTGAGACGATGCAGGCCGACGTTCCCCGACGGCGTCATACGCACGGTCCCGGAAAGCCTGAGGCCCGAACCGACCGAGGCTTCCGACGTGAGAAATCCGGACGCAGCAGAAGGCGCCGACGGCGAAGACCCGAGGCCCAGCGTTTCGCGGTCTCACCACCGCACGGGAAGGCCGTGCCTGAGATGCGGCACGCCCGTGGCGGAGAAGGAGATGGCCGGACGCCGCCTCTTCTGGTGCCCGAGCTGCCAGCGATGAAACGGCGAGGGGCTCTGCGCTCGCTGCGTCCGGTCGTCAAAGCCCTTCAATCGAAAGAGACCGTGTTTTCAGTCCGAAGAGAGGCTCTTTAAACCGAAAGAGACTGGCTCTAGTCGCAGGAGACTGGCTCTAGTCGAAGGAGACTGCCGATTCGAGCCACGCCACCTGGATCAGCTCGCGATTGACTTCGCGCGAGCGGAAACTGGCCGCGGCCGGGCATGCCTTCCTGGGGCCGGATCCGGCCGAGGACGGCGCCTTCCTCGGGGTTGCCGGGCAGGAGCATGGCGGGCGAGGCGAGGGTCGTTCATCGCCTGAATGACGGGCGAGCCTACATGGCCCTGCTCGCGCCCTCCCATGCGGCGGGCGACGATGATGTGCAGACCGACGTCGCGCGCCTGCGCCATCATCGGGACGAGTGCCCTGACCGGGTTGCCCTGGGAATTGTCGACAAGGTCGTAATCGTCGACGACGACCCACGCCTCAGGGCTCTTTCCACCAGCTGCGCTCGCGCAGCTGCTTGGCGGTGACGTCCGAGCCGGGAACGCGCGTTGCGAGGAACTGCGCCAGGCCGTTGAGCTGCTCGGTCGCCTCGGCCGCGTTGCGCAGGTGGCGGCCGACGTAGCCTTCGGGCAGCTCGCCGAGGAGCGAGCCTCGGTAGTCCACAGCGAAGATCTGCGCCTGCTGCGGCGTGTACAAACGGGCGATCTCCGAGCAAATGAGCCGCAAAGTCGCGGTCTTCCCGGACTTCTGGTCTCCGAAGAAGAAGAAGTGGGAATTCGCGTCGAAGTCGATTCCGAAGGGCTCCAGGCGGGATTCGCCGAGCCCCAGAAGGACCCTGCGATCGTCCTTGCTGACCCTGCGGCGGACCTGCTCGATGGAAACCTTGTCCGGGAGCACGCGCAGCTTCGGGCCCCGCGGGCCGGTCCACAGTTTGTTGACGTTTTCGACGAAGTCGTTGACGCCCCTCGGAGAGGTTCTCGGGGTTGTGATCGGCGTCCACCCGGGGAAGCGCGCCCAGAATATGGTGCTTGACGGCTCAAGGCCGCGCCCGGGAGCGCCGGTGGGCACGTTCCGAGAGAGCTTCCTGTCGATCTCCGAATCGAGGGCGTCGCCCAAACGCAGCTCGATTCGCGAGCCGAACATGTCTTTGACGGCGGTGGAAGTTCATCCACCGCAGCGCCGTGGCGATGACGTGCATTCCGAAGTTCAGGCCGCGGGGGATGAGGTCTTGCAGGCGCATCTCGAGCTCGTCGAAGTCGGACCGCAGCGCCTGCCAGCCGTCGACCACCAGGAAAATGTCGCCGTATCCGTCGTCGGCCTTTCCCTCGGCGCGCATGCGCCTCGTAAGCCGACATCGATTCGATTCCCTGGGCGGCGAAGTACCGCTCGCGGTCATCGACGATCGATTTGATCTCAGCGAACATGCGGCGGACGCGGGTTTCGTCGCTTCGCAGGGCGACGCCGGACATATGGGCGAGGTCCGCATTCCGGCGAACGTGCCGCCGCCGAAGTCCATCGCGTAGACCTGGATCTCCATCGGCGTGTGGGTCAGCGCCAGCGCGCCGACCACGGTTCGCGCGAAGGTCGATTTTCCTGACTGCGGGCCGCCGATGATCGCAAGGTGGCCTCCCGCGCCGGAGAGGTCGAGGGTGAGGATGTCCCTGCGCTGTTCGAGCGGGCGGTCGACGTCGCCCACCGGGATCGTGAACTGGCCGGCGCCGCGCCACTTCGGCGAATGCAGGCCGAGGACGGGCGAGACGCGCAGATCCGGCATGAGACTGTCGAGCGTGGCCGGGACGTTGAGCGGCGGCAGCCACACCTGGTGGGCGTCCGGCCCTTGCCCGCCATCCGCGCGACGGCGATGTCGAAGGTGGTGTTCGGCACCCCGGGGATGCCGAGTCGCCGAGCTCGTCCTCCTCCGGCCCAGAATCCTCTTCGACCTCCTCGACCTGCTCGGTCTCCAGGCGCAGAGGCTTGGCGGTGAAGTCGAGGATCTCCACATCTTGAACCTCGCCGGATCCGAGGGCGGCGCTCAGCTCCGCCCGCTTGGGCGGAGGCCCGAAACGTAGGAGGAGCGGAATCTGATGAGCCCGCTGCTGGCGTCGGGCTTGAGGTATCCGACGCCGGGGATCGCGGGGGAGCTCTGTAGGCCCTCGGAGCCGCCGATGACGCCGCGCGACTCCTGCGCGGAGAACGTGCGCAGGCCGATGCGGTATGACAGGTGCTCTTGCAGGCCGCGCAAACGGCCCTCTTCGAGCCTTTGCGAGGAAAGCAAAAGGTGGACGCCCAAGGATCGGCCGAGGCGGCCGATCTGGTTGAACATATCGACGAAGTCCGGCTTTTCTGCCAGGAGCTCGGAGAACTCGTCGGCCACCACGAGAGCGCGGGAAGCGGCACGAGCTCAGTGCGGCCGTTCTTGCGAGCGCGCTCGTAATCGTGGATGTTCTTGAAGTTTCCGGCTGCCCGCAGGAGCTCCTGGCGCCGATTCATCTCGCCGCGCAGGGGCGTCCTCCATGCGGTCGACCAGCGTGAGGTCCTCGCCGAGGTTGGTGATGATCGCCGAGACGTGGGGCATCTTCGCCATGCCCGCGAAGGTCGCGCCGCCTTTGAAGTCGATGAGCACGAAGTTGAGCTCTTCGGAGGAATGCGCCATGGCCAGCGCCAGAACGAGGGTTCGCAGCACCTCGGACTTTCCGGAGCCCGTCGCGCCGATGATGAGGCCGTGCGGGCCCATTCCGTTGAGCGCCGACTCCTTGATGTCCAGGTAGACCGTTTTGTGCTCGGGGTCAGGCCGATGGGCACGCGCAGGCGGTCGCGCTCCAGGCGCGGCCTCCAGGCGATGTTCGTGTCGAGGTCGCGGACGTCGCCCAGCCCCAGGAGGTCCACAAGCTCGGCCGAGGCCTCCCCGGGGGCGTCGACGGCTGCGCCCGACGCCGCGGCGTCGGTCTGTATGAGAGCCTGCGTGGCCGGGCGCCTGGCGGCGGCCTCGGCCTGAACCACGGAAAGTCCGTGCGACCGGCCGCTGACCGGCTCGAAGCCGATCTGCAAAAGTTCGAGGTTATCGCCCTCTCCCAGCTGGACGCGCACTCGTGTTCGCGTCCGTCAGCGACTCCCAGTTGGCGGGAATCTCCACGACGGTCACGCCCAAAACCCCGTCTTCGGTGATGATCGGATGGTCGGGCGGGATGGTGAGGCCGTCGTTGACGATCACAAGGTGGGGAAGCTCGGTTCCGTTCTGGTCGGAGACGAAGCGGGGCAGGTCGGCGACGCCGTCGGGCAGAAAGGTCCATGATGTTGGTCGGATCGACGTCGATCATGCGGGCCGGGCCGATGGAGTCGAAGATCGGTCGGAGCCGGCGTGGGGAAGCCACTCGATCCAGTCCCACTCGTCTCAGTGGGCCGTGCTGGTGAGCACGGCGATGCGGACGTCGGAGGCCTTGGTGAAGGTTGCGGATCTGAACGAGCACCGAACGCGCCACGGCACGGGCCTTGGCCGGGTCGTTGCCGATGATCTGCAGGCGGGCGATCGTCGAGGGATTGACGCCCAGCGGCAGTTCGTCAAAGCCCTTTGTAGAGCCCCTCGAACTGGACCAGGGCGGATTCGGCGACGAGGGTCGGCCTCGGCCACGGCCGAGGCCTCGGCCTTCGTGTAGTCCAAAGTGAAGGGCTGGTTCGCCGCTCCGACTCGCGACAGGAGGAACTCCTCGTCGGAGGGCTCGCGCTCGCCCACTCGCGTGCCTTCCTCGAGGATTATGGGAAGGTCGCCGGGGTGAGGCAAAAACCACTGAGCGAATTCTCTCGCATGTCCTCGGCCTTGCGGGCGTTCTGCCTCGTTTTGGCCAGGTAGGCGAGGTATTCGCGTCTGCTTCCCAGTGACGGAGTTCCTGAACTGGACGCGGTTGCGGTAGATGTTTAGAAAGGCCACACAGAGCATCGCCACGACGAAGAGGCCGGACATCAGGATCATCCTCGGCGAGCGATTGCCGGACATCGCCATGACCACCATCATGCCCCATCGACCCGAACATGGGAAGGATCGTGGCCAAAAGCGCCAGTCAAGCCTTCCGAGCGCTGAATCTCAGGCGGAGCCTTGAGCTCGACGACCTCCTGCGGCGGCGCTTTCGGCGCCTGACGTTTCGTCGTTGCCACGTGCTGTCCTCCAGATTCGTTCTCTTCCCTCATGGATATGCGAAGCGGGCCGGCCTGCGGACCGCGGCGCGGGCCCCTCTATGGATCATACTGAGCAAAACGGATTCGCTCGAGCGTGTCCATCCTCGCTTTCCTCGGAATTCATGCCCCTATTCACCGAAACTGCGCGGTTAGTGAGATTTGCTGTAAGTTTACGGGGAGTACTCCACCGAGCGCGGGCCCACGCAGCGCGCTATTGTGGACGAGAACGTACACACGCAGCTTTCGACCAAGGGGAAGCATGGCCGCCACTTCAGCGTCTGTTTCATACCCTCACCCTCGTGGTGCAGGGGAAACCACGACGTCGTCGCGCCGGCGGGCGACGCTAGCGCAGATCCTCAAGATCCGCAGGGTGCCGCCGGACCTCGTGCCCTGCACGGTCGCCGGCGACAAGCTTCCCGGCGCCTTTGGTGGTGGGCCGGGAGATCCGCAACGGGGCGCTCGTCATGCTCCAACCGCCCGGGCCCGACTTTCAGGTGACCCTCGAGGGACTACAAAGCCGAACGCCGCCTCGCCCGAAGCCGCCTTCTCCCCGCCGTCTCGATTGTGGGAATGCTCATCTCCGTGGTCCTGTCGCTCCTCGTCTTCCTCAGGAGCCCGCTCGTCCCGGAATGGCAGGCGCTGACGGCGGCCGGAACGATGCTTCTCCTCGGACTGCTTTCTACTCGCTGCGCCCCAATATGGGGCATCCCGTCTCGAAACCCTCGCCGCCGTCACCTGCGGCATGACGGCGGGTTTCCTGGCGACGGCGTCCAATCCCGACGACGCCAAGTATCAGGCGCTCGTCAGCGCCTTCGCGGCCGCCGGAATCCTCGCGGCGATGCGGTGGGCATGGCGCGGACGCAACGACGTCGCAACCGCCCGGGTGGCGGGAGACTGCGCGGCGCTCGGCCTCATCGTCTCCTGGGCGGCCTCGCGTTCCTCATCCTCGGCGTCAAGATCGAACTGCCGCTGGCCGGCCTGTTCGGCCTGTCCGCGCCTCTCATCCAGGCGCTTCCAGGGTTTTCGATAAGCGTTCCCGTCGAAAGGCTCATCGACGAGGCGACCATCGTCGCGAAGCCCGCTCCGTCAGGCACGCCGAGCCGAAGAAGCTCGACAAGATCACTCCGCAGGAGACGGCCCGACTCATCGCGGCCGGCACAGCCCGCAACCGCCTGTGGACGGCCATTCTCTGCTCGGCCGCCCTCGTCATGCTGCCGACGATGACCCGCGCCGCCCTGCGCGGAGGGTGGCAGGGCGTCGTGGCGGGGGTCTCGATCGCCTTCGTCGCCCTGGCCTTCCTCCTCGTGCCGCGGACGGCGGCCGCGATATACGTTCGCGTCGTCCCGAGGGCGACGGTGGCGGCGATGGCCCTCTGCGGCGCGGCGTTCGCCGGCGCTCGGGGGTTCATAAAGGAGCCGGTGCCCCCGGTCGTCGTCCTCACGTGCGTCGCCTTCACCATTCTCCTTGTAAGCATTCCCATTTCCCGCGGCTGGAGGCCCTTTCCTTCACCCGCATAGCCGATATCGTCCAAAGCCTCGCCTGCGCCTGGGCCCTGCCCTCGCCCTCGCGGGAACGGGCCTCATCACCCTTGTTCGAACAGGGGGAACTTCATGATCCACCCATCCGCCGTCACGAATCGAGTGAGCGATGCCCTGAGAGAAAAGAAAACTTCATTCGAGCGACCCCTCATACACGAGGAGAAGCGGGCAGACATCCTTTTGCCCTCCAACATGCCGGTGGTCGAGCTCATTCCCGAGCGTCGTCCGTCGCTTCGTCTCGGTGACTCCCCGAATGGTCTCGCGAGGATTCATCCTCACCACCCCCAACGGGCAGGTCGTGGATCAGTCCCTCACGTTGAAAGCCCAGGGAATCAACGACGGCACGCTCCTCATGCTCTCGCCCAGGGTGAAGGAGATCGAGGAAGAAGTACGACGATCCGATCGAGGCGGTCGCCGACGTCGTCAACGAGACCAACAGGCCCCTGGACGGACTCCGACGCCGCCGGGGTGGCAACCGGGGCGGCCGATAACGCTTCTCGTCGCCTCGGCGATCCTCCCGTGCATGGCGCGGCCCCTGGCGGGAATCTCCATACCGATCATCTTGGGCGGCATGGCCGTCTTGCTGATCGGCGTCATCTGGGCGCTTCAGCGCGGCGAGCGGCACACCCACGCCGCGGCGCTCGCCCTCGTCTCCTCAGTGATCGTCGGGCGTGCGGCTTCAGCGTGCCCAACCCGCCCGCCCCTTCGGCCTCGACATGGCGCTTGGCGGATTCTGCTGCTCGATCGCGGCAATGTTGACGATGCCGCTGCTGAGCGAATGGAAGGAGATCATGTTCGCCCCCGCGGTCGCAGGCATCTCGCTGGGCGCCGTCGGAGGGGTCAACATGGCGCTCGCCGATTCGCATGAGCGCGTCGCCGTCGTCGCCACAAGCCTCCTCGGCATCTTCCTGCTCATTCTTCCCGGGTTGTCGATGCGTCTGAGCAGGCTCGACCAGGCTGACCCGCTTCTGGCTGGGCGGCGGAGGCCCGGCGGCCAATCCGGGCGCAAAAGCGCGAAGCCCGGCCGATCAACCCGCGCGTGATCAAAGACCGCTACCTTCGCGGCCGCCGGGCGATGTTCGCGGCGCGATGCGGGGCGGGCTTCGCCCTGCCGTCCTCTACTCCGTTCACGGTCGCCAGCGGCAAGTGGGGCGTCGTGGTCATCGCCGGAATCCTGATCATTCTGACGGTCGGATCGCGAGTGCAGTACGCGAAGATGGACGTCATGTCCGAGTACGTCATCGCCGTCCTCGTCTTCGCCATCGGATGCTCCTCGGTGATGATGCTCCACTCGCAGTGGTGGCTCGGCCTCGTCATCGTCCTGGCCGTCGTGGCTCCATCCTCATCGCCTACGGCCTGGCTCACGGAAAGACTCGGTGGCTGCGCCAGGTGGCCGACATGTCCGAGACGATTGCGGGAATCGTCCCTCATTCCCGCCGCAGTTCTAGCTCTAAGGTTGTGGTGACGTGGCATCGACGAAAGACATCCTCGACGGGCGGCGTTTCAACCGTCAGCGTTTGGTGACGGCCTTCACCTCCGAATGCCCGGAGGCCGCGAGCTCACCCCATCCACCCGTGGAAAGGCATCATCGCGAGCCTCGTGATCACGGCCCTTGTAGTCGGCGGGGCGTGGATATCGAAGCTGTTCGCCCCGTCCCTTCCCGACGGCTGGAAGAACGGCAACCTCGTCATCAACTCGTCGAACGGCTCCCGGTACGTCTCTATCGAAGGAAAGCTCTACCCGTTCTCAACGCCTTCTCGGCCCATCTTCTCTTTCCCAACCTCAAAACGATCACCGCGAACGACGACGCGCTGGCGACCGCCCCGCTCGGCCCGGTCGTCGGCATCCCGGGCGCACCGGACAAGCGTTCCCTCTGCCGACAAGGTCAAAAACGCGGACATCAGCGCATGCATCGCGAGCAACGACTTCCCTGTGGAAGGGCGTGAACATGAAAGAGAAGGTCTCCTCGGCGAACGGGGCGGCGCTTTTCGTCGAGAGCAACCACGTGAAGTACCTCATCGCAGGCGAGTATCGCTATCCCTTCAGAGAGGGCGAGGGCGAGAACCCGAAGGCCGAGCGCATCCTCGAAAGCTTCAGACATCGACGACGCCAAGCCGATCCAGGTCAAGGCCGCGTGGCTCAACCTCTTCAAAGAGGGAGAGCCCCTCACTCCCCTCCAGATCGACGAAGGCAGGGGCAATGTGAGAGTCGAAGGGATCGATCGGGAGTACCCCGTCGGAACGATTCTCAAGGAGGCCGACGAAGAGAAGGGCACGAAGTACTATCTGGTCCGCAAGGACGGAAAGCTGCAGCGCATGTCGACGACGGCCTTCCACATGTACACGCTCTCATCCTCGGGCCGCGACGCCACCCCCTCGAAGATCAAATCCTATGAGAGGCCGGGCAACCTTCAACGACGAGAAGCTCATGCCCACGTGGCCCGAGGACATCCCCCGCCTCGTGAACAACTCGACGTCGAGGCCGTGCGCGCACGTCGCCACGGGGCAGAGCACAAGGCTCATGGTGAGCAACAGCATTCCCCGCCTCACCTCCGATCGCGTGGAGGTCGCCTCCCAGACGGGGGCCATCGTCACCCAGCCAGGCAACAAGGTAAAGCGCTACCACCTGATCGACGAGGACGGCCTCGCCCACGAGATGGACAACTTCGAGAAAACCGGCGAATCGCTGGGGTACAAGAACGTGACTCCGCTGGAGGCTCCGCCCGAGTGGATGGATCTGTTCAGCTCCGGGAAAGAGAAGACTCCGACGCTTTCCGTCGAGGCAGCATGGTCCACCGTCCCGGCCGACGCCCGCAAGGCGGCGAACAAGTGAGATCGAAGGAGCGAGCGCAAGGAGCATGGATCGGAGAGAACGAAAAGCCTGGCGCTGGGCGGCGGCCTCGTCGGCCCTCGTCCTCGGCCTCCCAGCGGGCTCGGGGCAACGGCTTCCCGCACAGGTCAGGGGCTTCCGCACAGGTCAAAGGACCCGCTCCGATGTGGTTCGACAGGCAGAACTGCGAGAAGGACTCGGCCAAGAGCTACCACCCCAAGGACGAAGAAAGGAACGCGATCGGCACCTACGCGCTCGATCTGACCGAGACCCACAAGCTGACCAGGGGCAAGAAGGCGACGATCGCGCTTATCGACACCGGAATCGCGACGAACAACAACAACCTCAACCCCGCATTGACCGGCGCCAGCTCGGCGCGGGATCGACCCTCACGGGGCAACAACTTCAGGGTCGACAATGACGGACACGGAACGGCCGACGCTTCCATCATCGCCGCCCAGCCGGGCAAAACGAGGTCCTTCAGCGGCGTCGCCCCCGAAGCGACGATCGTCCCCGTCAAGGTGGCCAACGAAGAGCCTCAGGAGAACGCCGACGCGGCAGCCATAAAGCCTACAGCAGAGCTTGGCCGCCAACCCTCATCATGGGGATCAGCTGGGCGGCCAACAACTCGTCCGTCGACATCATCGCCATACCCATAGCCGGGGACTCAAGCGCGAGCAACGACGCCCCTCAAGAAGGCCACGGAAGACGCGATAGCCAAGGGCAAGTGGTCGTCGCCGCCGCCGGGAACTCTGAAAACCGACGCGGCGGGTCCTCTTCGCCTTCGGCCACTTCGACGTCCTCGTCAAACTCCTCCGAGAATATGCGCTACCCTGCCGGATACGAGGGCGTCATCGGCGTGACCGCAGCGGATTCGCAAGGAAACGTCAACGAGTCCGTCGTCCATCTCGGACGCCGCTCAAGCTGGTTGCGCCCTGGCCAGAACATGATCGTGGCCAACGGGGCGACGGGCATCTGCCTGACCTCCACGCAAGCCCCGAGCACCAGCTATGCCACCGCCTACGTCGCTGGCGTCGCGGCCCTCGTCAAAGCCCGCCACCCGAGTGAAAGCGGCAGGATGATCACGTATCGTCTGCTGTCTTCGGCCAACCGTGAGGAGCGCGGCCAGTTCGAACAAAGAACGCGGCTGGGAGGGTTCGTCAACCCTACGGCGCAGTCACGATGGTCGACGACGGGCAGATTCCGGGTCCGACCTCGCCCGTCAGTTCAACGGCTCTGCCGGTTCCCCACGGTGGGCTCCGACGTTCCGCCCGCCGCACGATCCGCAAGGCAACGGCCGCAAAGCTGGAATCATCTGGGCCAGGCGCCGGCGTGGGACTCGACCGTGGTGCTGCTCATCTTGGCGGCGGGGCGCAGCAGAATGGCGCTCAGGCCGCGCGAGGCCGACGACGCGGACAGCGCCAAAGACTAGTTGCGCAGAAAGCGGCGGTGGAGCGGATCTTCCGTTCCACCGCCGCTTTGGCTTACGGCGTTCTCACTTGCTCGGCTCAACCGACGCCGAATCGCCGGCCCCGACCGCTTCTAGACTCTCAGTCGAATCGCCACGCCTGCCTGACTCCAGGAAGGTGACGGCCCGGCCGGGGTCGTAGCTGGAAACGACGTTCTCCTTCGCGGGAAGAAGGCCTCGATCCCTTGCCCCTGCGTTTCCTGCGGGCTCGTCGCGCCTGAGACGGCGTCCGACCAACCGGGCGCAGGATGCTCGAATCCTCGCGCTGTGATTCGGCCGACGTCGAAACGCCGCTCTCACGCTCGGAGGCTTTCTCCTGAGGCAGAGGCTCGTTCAGCTCGAGGGAGACCTTCACCTCGCCGTTTTCGACTTTGGCCACGATCGAGGCGGAGAACCCAGACATGACACGGTACAGGGTTCCCGACGCCCGCGCGGTCACCGTGAAGGTGCGCATCGGCGCCGCGACGCGCGGCTTTCCTCTTCGGACGCTTGGACGCCTCCGCCATCTTTTGGGCGGTGACCGCCGCGCTGCCCGTCACGGGAACACAGCCTCAGCGTGCCGAGGGCGCCGTGCGCCCCGCCGACCGCAGAGTGCGCCGCCGATCCGAGCCGTGCGCCGCCATGCCCCTCGTCGGAGCCTTCGTCTGGCGCGGCAAACCCGGTGGCCGAACGACGCGCCTTCGAGTTTCGAGTCTCGCTTGCGGCGTTGCGGGCCGCCGTCGAGGCTGCCCGAGCGGAGCCCGTCCGTCCGGCCGTGCCCGCGGTGCGAGACGCGCCCATCCCGGCTGTGCGATTCTGCGTCGAGGTCTTCGCACGCTTGGCAGTGGTCGCCCCTTCAAGATCCCTGGAGCTGCGTGTCTGCGTCGAGGCCTTAGCCCGCGCCGCAGTGGTCGCGCCCCTCGTGATTCCCGGCGTCCGAGCGGAAGACGAGCCGCCGATCGGCCGAGCCATGCCGCTGGCGCCGCCGAGTCCGCGGGACGCCGTCGCGGAGGCTTCCGCACGCGCCGCAGTGGTCGCTCCCTCAGGATTCCCTGACCCGCTTCCAGGCGACTGAACCCGCATCGTCGCGCCGGAGCGCAAAGCCGACGAAGCCGACTGCGGAGCGGAGGCCATCTGAGCCGCCTTCGCCGCCTGGTAAAGCTTGTAACTCCTGCGGCAGCGTCCTGCCCGTGGCGGCCGCGGCCGTGGCCATCGGGTTGTACACGGCAGGCGAATGCAGCATCGAAGGCTGAGAAACGGCGTGCCCGGCCTGCACGCTGGGCATCGAGTAGTGCGAGGACTGCAGGAGAGCCCGCCGCCGTCCACGCGCGCCCGGAATGCCACTCGGTGGCGGACCTCAGGGGCCCGGTCGCCACGGGCCCGAACTCGCGAGGCAGAAGAAAGACTTCACCCTGATTGAACAGCTTGACCGCCTGGTCGAACTTTTTGGAAGGCGTCCTGCACTCCTCCACCGAGGGCAGCTTGACCTTCAACTTCGACTCGACCTCCCTGCTTGAGGCCTTCAAGCTGGGCGAACGGAGGAAGCTTTCCCATGGCGTCGAACGTGTTCACGTCCAACCCCTTGAGCACGGCAAAGGGCCTGAACGTCGAGCACGCCCATGGCGGCCTGGTGCACCGCATTCGCGTGCGCCACAATCATGGGCGCAGCGACGGGCCCGGCGGCGGGGGCCATAGCCACCGCGCTGTCGCGGGCGGCGTTCGCGGCATCCACGTTCTTTCTGATCTCGCCGTACTTCAAATTGCGCGCGGCGCCCAACCTCGACAACCTGGCGGCGCGCCGTGGAGACCCGCTTGATGCCGTCCGAATGGTCGACGACCCTCGCTTGAAGCTTGTCGAGATTCTCCCGGGTGGTGTCCGCCATCTGACCCTCGAAACCGAGCTCGCCGGCGATCGACCGCGTTCGCATGGCGACGGTCTCAAGATGCTGCGCCACCCGGTCCAAACCGTCGGAAATGGCGTCGTGCGCGGCAGGGGCCCACGGCCCGATCAACTCCCAGCTTTTCAACGTGCGGCGTGGTCATCTGACATCACCCTTTCTTTTTGGCCGGCTTCGCCGGGATTCCTGAGACGCGCCGTCGGAGCCGAGCGTTGCCTGCTCGCCCGCGGCCATCAGAACCTCAGCAGACATGGAAAACTCGCCGGACGTCGAAAAACTCCCCCGACATGGAGAACTCGGCGGGCATCGAGTTCCCTCCAGACGTCGAACTTCCCGACGACGTCGAACTTGGCCGCTCGCAGAGTTCTGCGAGCTTCTGAGCCTTGGGCGTCGCTCGAGCCTTCTCCGCCCATAAGCGACCGCCCTGAGTGCACAGCCCTGCTGATTCGCGACAGGAACTCGGGGGTCTTATAGGCGAAGTTGGCCGAAGCCTGCGCCAGCGTGTCGAGAAGGTGCACGTACTTCCCTGGTGGGTGTCATCCGCCCCAGGGACTTTTCCAGCGCTATCCGGAGGTTGGCGATCACTTCCGTATATTGCTGATATGTTCGTCAGTTCGCCGTCGATCACTTTCATGGTCGCCCCAAGCGGGACGGAGAACTTGTTGACTTCGCTCAGAGCCGTCCACATCTCCGAAATGTCCAGATTCCCGAAGGCGACCTCGGCCTTCGCGAAATCGTCGGACGTGCTTTTCAGATCGTTGATCCTCTGCGAGAAGATGCTCTCGTCGAGTTTGAACATGGTCATTGTTTCTCCCTTCTTCATTTCCATTTCAATCGGCATCCCGGTCACGTCCGCTTTCTAAGCCGTGCATCGCCACGCATTCCCCCGCCGCGTTTGGCGAGCGCCGACAGCACGGCGCCGCACCGACAAATCGCTGCAGTTCGACACGCATCGGGCGCACTCCCGCACATGCGCATACGGGCGCCAACCGCACATTCCTTCCCACACCACAAACAGAGACATGAACGACAACAGAACTGAACGGGACTCATACCAGCCTACTCTGGGTAAACCTGTATTTCCAGAGACTTCGGAGGTCACTCTCCCCAATTTCTCCCCACCAGCCTTCATCCCTCAACGGACGAAAACTCTTGCAAATTCGGCGTTCTCCTCCCCCCGCCACACTGGCGAAACCCCGTTGCAAAGAAGTGCCGCACGTCATGCGCACATTCTCCCCAGGCGCTTGCATCAAGGTTTTTCTGCGAGTATAAGCGGAAAAGTCGACATTCACGAAACGCAAGATACAGTCATCCTCGCCGTCCGAAATCCAATGCTTCCCGGCGAGATCCGCATGTGCGGGCGTTCGCCGCGCCTTTTCTGCGAGGGCTGTCGCACAGTGTCTCGACGTGGGCTAAGCCTTGCCTGATCGTCGATACGTTAAGATTGACTGCCCTCACATCGGGTCAAACGCCCGCATAAAACGGCTAAACACCCGCGTAAAACGAACGGAGTACACAATGGGCATTTTCGACAAGGCCAAGGACGCTCTCCACAGCGAGGGCATCGAAGAGAAGTCCGACGCCGTTCTCGACAAGGTTGAGGACTCGCGTCGAAGAAGCTTGGGGAGGATAAGGCCGAGAAGGTCTCAAGGTGCGCGACGCCATCGACCGTCACATCGGCGACGAGTGACGCCGCAGCTATGACGGGCGTCGAGGCGCGGCCAGAATCGCCCGGCTGCGGCCGTTTCGCCCCTCGCCCACCGGGGACCTCCACCTCGGCAACCTCCGCACGGCGCTGCTCGCATGGAGCCCTGGCCAGGCAAAGCGGGAGAGGCTTCCTCATGAGGATGGAGGATCTTGACGCCCGCTCACGGCCCCAAGTTCGTTTCACGCCAGCTGGCGGACCCGAGGCCGTAGGCGTGGGAATGGGACGGTCCCGTCCTTTTCCAATCCGCGAGATTGCAGCACTATCGCGACGTCGTCGACGATCTCGTCGCGGGCATGCTATACGAGTGCTACTGCACCCGACGTGACTTGGCCGAGGCGCCGTCGGCGCCGCACAGCCCTCCAGGCGCATATCCGGGCACGTGTCGCGGCCTGAGCGAGCGCGAGAGGAGCGAGCGGCGCGCGGCGCTGACGAATCGGGGCCCCGCCCTTCGGCTGGCCGCGCGGCAGGCAGCGTCGCCGTCGTCGACGCGGTGTTCGGCCCATACACGGGAACGGCGGACGATCTGGTCATTCTGCGCGGCGACGGCGTTTTCCAGCATAACTTCGCCTCTGTGCTCGACGACGCCGCAACGGGCGTGACGCAGGTTGTCCGCGGCGACGACCTGCTGCCGTCGACTCCGCGCCAGGCGCATTTGCACGAGCTCTCGGCTTCACCCTGCCCGAATACGCCCACGTGCCGCTGGTCGAGAACGCCGAGGGCGCGAGGCTGGCCAAGCGCGACGGCGCCGTGACAATGGAGGCGTTGAAGGGGTTCGGGTGGACGCCGGCCGACGTCGTCGAACTGCTGGGGGCGAGCCTCGGCATGGGGCATCCGCGCACCGCGGCCGAATTCGCCGACCTTTGCGCGTCCCAGACCTTCGGCGCCCCGCCTGGCGCATCGATCCGGCGATCCTGGAGAGCGGCCCGACGCCGGAGACGTTCGAGAGACTCACCGCAGCAAAGCCAGTGCAGACCGACAAGCCAGTGCAGACCGATAAGCCAGCAGACGGCCGCATCGCAGACCGACAAAGTCAGTGCAGACGGCTGTGCCCGGCAGGCGCCCGCGTAGAGGCGGCCGCCTCAGCGCCGTCCATACGGGGCGCCCCGCGCAGCCCGCACTTCGCCTTCAGCAATCTTCCTCCCGCAGGCGTCATCTGCGGATGGCGGCGACGGCGTCGCGGCGATCCCGATTCCAGTCGCCCGCGACGATCGAATCGCTTGCGCGGCCGAACGAGAAGGCCGTCTCGGCGGGCCCCTCCCTTCGTCGCATTCTGTCGCGAAGAGAATGTGCCCGCGCCTGACCGACACCGTGTCGCGGCCGTCGCCGTCCCAATCGCCGACGAGGGAACGTCGCCCGTGCGGCCGTAGCGGTAGGCGACGTCGGCCTCGCCTCCGCCGAGCGCATTCCTCAGGTGAGACGCCGTTGCCGCGCCGCACGCCGGGGAGTGGCTTTGCCGTCGCCGTCCCAATCGCCCACGAGCCCGGCGTCGCCCCTCTCCCGTAGGAAAGAGACGCTCGCCGGCCCCGAGCGGGTCAGATCCGTTTTTGGCCGCGAACAGACGCCCCTTGTGGAGAACGAGGTCGTCTTTTCCGTCGCCGTCGACGTCGCCGACGAGAATCTCGCCGGAGTCCGCCCCCTCGAAGGCCACCGCGGAGGTTGCGCCTCCGCTGCGATTGACTCCGTAGAGGGTGAAGGCCGCGCCGTTGCGCACGCCTAGGGTCGCAATCCCGTCGCCGTCCCAGTCCCCGGCGATCGCCTCGCCGGGCTGGGCGAGGACCATGCCCAGCTTGGCCCGGTGCGTGGCCAGATCGTCGACGAAGTAGGCCGTGCACGTCCCCGACTCGATGCAGGGGTCGGCGATCGGCTTTGGCGGCGTCCGGATCGGAGGGGCGCGGACCAGGAGGCTGAGGCGCCTTCCCCCATTGACTCCGACCTTGACCGGGTCGTGGTCGGACGAGCGGAAGGGGCCGCCGTCCCACAGCTGCTTGACGTTGTAGTTGTTCCGCGAATACTCGAAGGCCGGCGATTCCATCGCGTTGACGCTCCACACGTCAGCACCGGCCACGCATGCGGCGGGCGGCGTCGTTCGCCAAAACGTGGTCGAGAGCCGACGGCGCCTGCCGAACTGATACGAATGGTCTGCGCGCCCAATCGAATCGCGGACCTTGGGTAGCCCGCGTCGCGCAGCGCGAGAATCGGATCCTCCGCGGAATACGAGCTGAAATCGCCCACCAGGAACGTCGGGCGGTTTCCGTACTGCTCCTTCGCCCACTGCGCCAGCGCCTTCGCCTGGGCCGTGCGCAGACGGTTGTTGTTGCCCTGATAGGGATCGCTGTCATTCGGGTAGGCGCTCGCGAGGGACCCTTTCGACTTGAAGTGGTTCGCCACGACTGCGAAGGCCCTCGCCGCGGGCGCGCCGGCGGCGTCGACGCGCGCCACTCTTGGCCCAGCGGTTCGCGGGCATATCCGGCGAATTCCTTGTTTCCCGTCAGAATGCGGGACTCGCCCACCGGCTCGACTTTGCCTTTCTGGCAGACGAAGGCGAGGCGTATGACGTCTTCGGAGGCGGGGAGCCTTCGACGGCGAAGGAACATACGCCCACTGCTCGCGGCCCGCGCGCTCGTTCAGCGCCTTGACAAGGGCCGCGAGCGAGGCGTCGCGATCGTGGCCGAATTTAGATGAGGTCTCGATCTCCTCGAGCGAGACGACGGAGGCGTCGAGGCCCGCTACTGGCCGAGACGATCTTCTGCTGTTGCCTCTCGAACGCCGCCTTGCTGTAAGCCCCCCGCACGTCGCATCGATTGGCGGTGACGGGGTGCCCTCGCGGTCGTCGTAGGACTTGCACCCGGCCTCCGATTCGCCGAGGTCGGTGAAGTAGTTGAGGACGTTGAACGAGGAGACGGTGAGGTCGCCTCCCACTTTCTCGGGCGCGGCCTTGCGCGTGTTTTCCACCTCGACGTACTCGGAGGACCTGTCTCCAGTTTCCTCGCCCGTCACCGGGGAGACGGGCTGAAAAGGTTCCATTGCTTGCGAAAGTCAAGGACGGCGGGCCTCTTCAGCGAGATCGCCGATCCGACGCGCGCGGGGGCTCTGCTGCGACAGATACGGCAGCGGGACTTCGGGATGCGCGTTCTTCGCCCCCGTGTAGGCCCACGAAAGGCCGTCGTCGAGGGTGAGCGAGCGCGCGCATTCGCCGCCGAGACTTCTCGATCTGCTCGCGGTCGGCCGTGGGGTTGAAGACGTCGGAGGGCTGGCGCAGCGGCTCCTCGCCGAAGGCCACGCCCAACTGGCCGTAACGGTTGGTTTCGTAGTTGTTTGAGATCGTCATGCGGGCGCGAACGTCCACGAGCATGCCTTCGAGGGCCTCCTTGCCGACGTCGTCGGGAACCGCCGTCAAAGGGACGGGGACCGGCGGGGCCGCCTCTCGTCCAGCTTGAGAAGCTGGACGCGTTGATCCGGTGAGGCCGTGGAACTCGGTCACCTTGCCCTTGACTTCGACGTACTCGCCGATTTTCACCGAGGAAGCGAGCCGGCGCGAGTGGACGAACAGGCCGTCGGAGGCGCTGCGGCGCCCCGCTCCCCCGCTCCCGGGGGTTTGAATGTAAGCGCCGTCGAAGCCCCCGGTCGGATACACGGCGGTCACCACGCCGCGGGTTGTCGCCGTCTGCCCCGCGAGCGGGCTCGCCTGGCCGGTCCCTTGAATTTCAGATATGGCGATTGCGCCGTTTGCCGGGGCCGTCGCCCCTTCGGCGGACGACGTCGCCCCCAGCCCCAGCGCCCATGCGAGCGCGAGCGCGCCAGCCGTGCGCGCCGCCGTACGTCCCGTCATCGCGACGTCCATCTATTGTTCCTTCTTTCCCCGCCTTCCGCGAGGCGGCGTGACCAGATGCGACCAGGATGCAGACCAGATTGTTGCAAGACTCTCCCGACATCGCGAGAAAGCCGCGTCGTGGCGGGCATTGCCGCAAACTGCCCCGCCGTGGGGACCCGCGTCAGCGCGCATGCCGCCTCACCGCTCGAAAACCGTACCTGCGCAAACGCCGCCGCCGCTCTTCGTCCCCTCGGACTGCAGGGGCGAGCAGCGTCGCTAAATGCCGCCCGTGCGCGCAAGCTCCCGGGAGCGCCGATCTCATCGACCTTCCGTCTTTGAGCGTGACGATCGTGTCCACCTCCGCGATCGTCGAGAGGCGGTGGGCGATGATGATGCTTGTGCGACCCTCCATGAGCGATTCCAGCCCGGCCTGGACCATGCGTTCGGAACGCGTGTCGAGCGCGCTCGTCGCCTCGTCGAGAACCAAGATGTCTGCGTCGCTGAGGATTGCTCGGGCCACGGCGATTCTTTGGCGCTGGCCGCCGGAGAGCTTGAGGCCGCGCTCGCCGATCACCGTCTGATAGCCGTCGGGAAGCCTGCGGATGAACGAGTCGGCGTTGGCCTGCTCCGCCGCGTCCACCACGTCTTGGCGGCTCGCCTCGCTTCTGCCGTAGGCGATGTTCTCCTCGACCGTCCCCGAGAAGAGCGAAGCGTCCTGGAAAACGACGCCGATTTTCCGGCGCAGCTGCGCCACCGGGAAGGCCGACGTCGGACGCCCGAACACGCTGATCCTTCCCGACCGAGGCTCGTACAGGCCCAGAAGGAGGGAGGCTAGCGTCGATTTGCCACCGCCCGATTCGCCCACGAAGGCGAGGCGCTCGCCCACATGCACGTCGAATGACACGTCCCGCACAACGTCGTCGCCCGTCCCCGTAGCCGAGATAGACATGCTCGAAGCTGACCGCGGCCTTCGATGCAGGCTTCGACGCGGGGCCGGCGCCACCCGCCTCCGCGTCTGCCGCGCCCGCGTCGGCGCCGGCAGGCTCTTCAGCGTTCTCGGGCGCGTCGGCGCCGTCGCCCCCGGTCAGCGGCCTCACGGCATGCTCCCACCGGGCTGGCCAGGGCGCCAGCTTTCGGCCTCGGCGATCTCGCTTCCCGGCGGCCGGGCGTCGTTCATCTTCTCCATGACGGCGAAAAAGTCCCGGGAACCAGCGACGGCGCGCTGAGACGCGATCCACGATCCAGCTCAGGTTCGCAATTGGCTGGCGGGCCATTGCGACGAGCTGGACGAGCACCACCATGTCCCACCGAGAATGAGCCGCGCGCGTGTTGACGAAGATGATCGCGTAAACGGCGAAGAACATGAGGCCCATGAAGCTGCGGCGGATGAAGTCCATCGTGTGCCAGTAGCGCGACTGCCGTTCCGTCAGGGTCACGGTCTCGCCGAAAAGCGAGGCGAAGCTCGTCAACTCGCGCAGTTCCTGAACGAAAGGCTTGACCGCCTTGATCTGGCCGATCACTTCCATGAAGCGCCCGCTGGCCCGGTCGGTCTTTTTCGTTCTTCTGCCTTTCGTAAACCTGCCAGCCCTTCGACGTGAGCATCGTCAGCCACAGATACACGGGGAAGACGAGAAATAGGAGGACGGCGAGCCAGGGAGAGTAGATCGCGAGAGATCACGAGGACCGCGACCGTCGTCAGCAAAACCGTGAAGAGCGAGTTCGAGAACATCTTCGCGAAATTCGTCGCCTCGGCTATCGAGCGGTTGAGGCGGGAGGTGATCGTTCCCGTCAGCTCGTCGTCGAAATAGCTCTGCGGCAGGGCCAAGAGTTTGCGAAAGTATCGGCTTGAGAGGGTGGCCCGCATCTTCTGGCTCATGACGTCGCCGTAGTAGTTTCCGACGGAGACCGCGGCGGTCGAAAGCAGGTCGATGGCGAAGAAGGCGGCGGCGAGCCACACAACTTTCCCGGCCGCGCCCTCCTGCCCCGATCGGACGGCGTGGACGATCGTCCGTCGCGGCGCTGCCGATGACGAAGGGGCCCTGCAATGCCCGCCCAAAGCCACCGCGACCGAGAGACGCTCCGACGATCGCGTAGTACGGCGCAAGGTTTTTCGTGAAGCGCAGAAGACGCACGAGACTGCTCATAGTTCCCTCCCAGGCTCTGCCTAGGCCAACACTACAGCTTCGGCGAGATACCCTTTGCCCATGCGCTGCGTTAGTCTGGGTCCGACCTAGTGCCATTCGTGCACCTGGGCGAACGTCGCCTACGCCGAACAGCTTGCCGCCAAAGACGCGGCCGTTCGCGCACTCGATGACGGTCCGCCCGCGCGACGAAGCGCCGCGCGCGCGAAATCGAATGGGACCTCCTTCGCATCTGCCGAGGAGGGCTTTCGCAACAAGGCCAAGCTTGCCGTCGGCGGCACGCTTTCAGCCCCTACCCTTGGAATTCTCGGATCGGACAAGCGCGGCATCGACATCGCCGGCTGCCCCCTTTACGAGCCGGCCGTCGCCTCCGGCATCGAGCCTTTGCGGGAATTCATCGGTTTGGCCGGTCTGACGCCCTTCGACGTCCCAAGCGGCCGCGGCGAACTCAAAAGCCTCATTCTCACCAGCTCGCCCGACGGCGAGCTGCATGGTCCGCTTCGTTCTGCGCTCCACCGAATCCCTCGTCCGCATCCGAAAGCACATGGGCCTGCTGCGTCAGTGGCTTCCCCACATCGCCGTCGTCTCGGTCAACCTCCTGCCCGAAAGGAAGGCGGTGCTGGAAGGAGAGGAGGAAATCCTCCTCGGCCCCGAGCAGTCTCTGCGCATGGACTTGGGCGACGTCGTCCTTCGCCTTCGCCCCCAGTCCTTCTTTCAGACGAATACGCGCGTGGCCGTCGGCCTCATCGCCAGGCGCGGGAGTGGTCGGCCTCCTGTGCGGCGCCGAAACCGCGGAATCGGCCGATTTGGAGGCTCAAGGCGCGCAGAGCCGGCGGCTTCGGCCTCGACTGGCGGACGGCCGATTGAGCTGTGGGACCCTCTACTGCGGAGTCGGCGGCTTGCTCGGGTATTGCGCGGGCCAGGCCGCCGCCGCGTGACCGGTGGGAGCTTTCCGCCAAGCCGTCGAAAGCGCGAGGGCGTCGGCCGCGGCCGCAGGAATCGAGGCCGACTTCATCGTCGGAGACCTCTGTCTGCCGCGCGCGAGCTGGGCTCGCCGACGTCGTCGCAGTCAACCCGCCGCGTCGAGGAATCGGCGACCTCGCCTCGTGGATCGACGCCTCGCCCGGATTCGATTCGTTCTCTATTCGAGCTGCAACCCCGCGAGCCTGGCCGCCGACGTCAACATGCCGAGCTTCACGCCTGTCCGCGCCCGGGGTCTTCGGCATGTTTCCCGCCACCGGCCACACGGAGACCCTCGTGCTGCTCGCTCGCACGCCGCGGCCGAGGGGCCGCGATGTCTCCCACACCACTCGAGGAGCAGTTCTTGAAACTTTCCTACCTCGGCAGATTGCCTTGAAAATGACGGGACTTTTCTTTCACGCGCGACACTGTATCGCGCGAAGATCCACCCGTAGGTGGAGGGATAGCAGGGCCGGCGGCTCGTGAGGCTTATTACCAGAACCGGAGATGCGACAGCGGTTAACCCGCTGGCCCACCACCGCTCACCTCGGTCTCAACTCGACATACGTTTAAGCTTTTCCGGTTGAGATACGCACTCACCGCGTACGGGGTGGGGCCGTATGAACGCAAGTTCACATGGCCCCACCCTCGTCGTTACCTCAGTGGGTTTCGGCTGATTCAGACAGCGTCGTCAAGCGGTTTCGCGCGCCTGCGAGACAAACTCGGCTCGCGCGCATTCCGCGCGGGCCTCCACACCACGATTTCCCGCTCCGCCGGGGTTTCTCATCCGGCAGCTGAGGCGGATGCTTTCGCGTGCGACGACGAACACGCTCCCGTCGCCGCCGACGGCGAAAGACCCTGCTCTCGCGGCCGCGCTGACGTTCCAGCTCCTTTTTCTGCTCGGCCACCACTTTTTCCAGCTGGCGGATGTGCTGGCGCAGTTTCTGCTCGCGGTCGCGCCAGCATGAGCTTCGCGATTCCGGCGAGGTTGACGCCTTCCTCTTGGGAGAGGCGTTGGATTTCGAGGCGGTCGACGTCGTCAACGAATACCGCCGCCCGCCCCCTCGAGTCCGCTTGGCTTGGACGAGGCCGAGCCTGTCATACTGGCGCACCGTCTGAGCGTGCATGCCGGCCAATTGCGCCGCCACGGACACGGTGAGAACCGCCGCATCGCGCCCAGCCATCGTCAACTCCTAGCCAAGGTGGCGAACTCGCGCGAGGGTCTGCGTCGCTCGTGGCGCTCTGCGAACTCTCGACAGCCTGCGGGCGTCCTCGGAGAGCTTCTTGGGGACTGCGACTTTCAGGCGGGCGTACATGTCGCCGCCCTTGAGGCCCTTGCCGCGGACCCTCAAAAGCTTGTCGGTCGAGGAGCCCTCGGGAACTTTGACGGACACGGCTTTCCCGTCGAGCGTGGGGATCTTCACGGTTGCGCCGAGGGCCGCCTCCGAGAAGGAGACCGGCACGTTGACGTACACGTCTTTGCCCTTGAGCTCGTAGACGGATGCTTCTCGACGTTGACGGTCACGGGGATGTCTCCGTCGGGCCCGCCGTTGACGCCGGCTCCGCCTTTGCCCGGCACGCGGATCTTCTGTCCGTCTGTCACGCCCGCAGGGATCTTGGCCGTGACGGAACGCCCCCTCGCCGTGGTGATCTTCACCGCGGTCCCCGATGCGGCCTGCCGCAAAGGAATCGACACGCTGGTGACCAGATCCTCGCCTCGCGAGGCCCGGCGAGACGAGCCGAAGCCGAAGCGCGATCCGCGCGCCGGAGCCGCCATAGACTGCTGAAGATGTCCTCGAAGCCGCCGGAGGATGCGTTCGCCCCTTGAGCATGCTTGCCGAAGGAGCCTCAGAGCCTGCCGAGACATCGAGAAAACATGTCCTCGAAGCCCGCGTCGCCTCCCCCGCCTGCGGTGAAGCGGGCGCCGCCTGCGCCGAAGGCGCGGATTGCGTCGTACTGTTTGCGGTCCTCCTCGTTGGAAAGGACTTGGTAGGCCTCGCCCACCTCCTTGAACCGCTCTTCTGCGGCCGCGTTCCCCGGATTCTTGTCGGGGTGGTACTGGCGGGCAAGTTTGCGGTAGGCCTTCTTGATTTCCTCTGCCGAAGCGTCTTTCGACACTCCCAGAGCCGAGATAGAAAGTCCTTGCCGATCCAATCCTGGTTAGCCATCGCCCTTCACCTCCTTCGTTGTGTGCAACGCGATATTCACTCGGGGGACACCACTGCGACGCGCGCTGGGCGCAGGACCTTCTCGCCGATCCGGTATCCGGGCTGAATGAGCGTCCCTATCGTTTCCTCTTCCGCTTCGGCCGACGTCGAATGCATGAGCGCCTCGTGCGCATGAGCGGGTCAAGCGTCTCCGACCTTTCCACTAGCGCTCGACCCCGAATGAGGTGGCGAGCGTCGACTCGAACTTCTCCGCGATCGCGCCGAACGGGCCAGGTCAGATCGCCGTGCTGCCGGGCGAGCTCGACGTCGTCCAGAACCGGGGAGCAGCGCCTCGACGACGAGGCGACTCCCTCGCTCGCGGCGCACCGCGCCCTCCGCTTTTGGAACGGCGGACGTGGTTCTTGTACTCCTGTTCGAGGTTGTAGAGGTCCGGCTCCGCCTGGCCTGCTCCTCGGGCGAGGAGTGATCGCTCATCGCCTCGGCGAGCGGATCCGGTAGATCGGCCGAATCGGCCGGGTCAGCCGAGGACGTCGGCCCCGCCGGACCGGCCTGCGCCTCTTCAGCCGGGGAGGCTCCGTCCGGTCCCTCCGTCCTCAGCGGCGGTCGCCTCCGCGCCCGTCTGTCCAACGTCGGGCCCGGCCGAGCGTTCGTCTTGCGGCCCGAGGCCGGGGCGGACCTCGAACTCCGCCCCGGCCTCGTCGAACTCTTGGTTCGTCACTTCTTCTCACTCAGTCGACGATCTCGGCGTCCACGACTTCTTCGTCACCCGCCTGGGCGCCTGTGGAAGAAGCGTCGGCGGACGAGGCCCCGGCGTCTGCCTGCTGCGAGGCGTACATGGCCTTGCTGATCTCTTTTGGGACTTCTCGTTGAGCTCGGAGAGGGGCGGACGAAACGGCGTCGAGGTCCTCGCCCTTGAGGGCTTCGCGGACCTTCTCGACCGCCTCGCGCACGTCGCTGGCGACGTTGTCCGGACCTTGTCCGCGTTGTCCTCGAGCAGCTGCTCGATAGAGTAGACCGTCTGCTCGGCCTGATTGCGGACCTCGGCCTCCTCGCGGCGCTTGGCGTCCTCCGGCCGCATGCTCTTCGGCTTCCTTGACCATGCGCTCGATCTCTTCCTTGGGAAGAGGCCGAGCCGCCGGTGATCGTCATCGACTGCTCCTTGCCCGTCGCCTTGTCGCGAGCCGAGACGTGGACGATGCCACGTTGGCGTCGATGTCGAAGGTGACCTCGATCTGCGGAACGCCCCGGGCGCCGGCGCGATGCCCGGTCGGGTCGAAGGTTCCCAGCAGCTTGTTGTCGCGGGTGAACTCGCGCTCGCCCTGGAACACCTGAATCGTCACGGACGGCTGATTGTCCGTCGCGGTGGAGAAGGTCTCGCTGCGCTTGGTCGGGATGGCCGTGTTGCGCTCGATGAGCTTCGTCATGATTCCGCTGGTCCCGCCCAGGCTCGTCTCGATGCCGAGGGAAAGCGGGGTGACGTCGATGAGCAGCACGTCCCTGCGGTCGCCGGAGATGACGCCCGCCTGAGCGCGGCGCCGACTGCCACGACCTCGTCGGGGTTGACGCCCTTGTTCGGCTCCTTGCCGCCGGTCAGCTCTCTGACGACGTTCGTCACGGCCGGCATGCGGGTCGATCCGCCGACCAGCACGACGTGGTCGATGTCGGAGACCTTGATTCCCGCGTCGCGCACGACGTTGCGGAACGGCTCCTTTCGTGCGCTCGAGGAGGTCCTTCGTCATCTCCTCGAACTTCGCCCTGGTGAGCGTCTCGATCGACGTGGATGGGGCCCGATTCCGACATCGAGATGCTGAAGGGCGAGACGTGGTCGACGTCGTCGAGGACAGCCTTCTTGGCCTTCTCAGCGGCTTCCTTCAGGCGCTGAAGGGCGATCTGTCCTTGAAAGGTCGGCGCCGGACGATGCCTTGACCTGCTCGACGAGCCAGTTGACGATCCGCTCGTCCCAGTCGTCGCCGCCGAGCTTGTTGTCGCCGGAGGTGGCGCGCACCTGGGATGGTGGAGAATCCGTCGTCGTCCTTGCCCACCTCGAGGAGGAGACGTCGAAGTTCCGCCGCCGAGGTCGAAGACGAGGATCAGCTCGTCCTCCTTGCCCTTCTCAAGGCCGTAGGCGAGGCTGCGGCGGTGGGCTCGTTGACGATGCGCTGGACGTTGAGCCCGGCGATCGTGGCCCGCGTCCGTTCGTGGCCTGGCGCTGGGCGTCGTTGAAGTACAGGAACGGTGATGACGGCGTCGGTCACGGGTTCACCGGTAGGCCTCGGCGTCCTTCTTCAGCTTCTGCAGGATGAAGGCCGAGATCTGCTGCGGCGTGTAGACGGTGCCGTCGATGTCGACCTTCCAGTCCGTGCCCATGTGGCGCTTGACGGAGGAGATTGTGCGGTCGACGTTTGTGACGGCCTGCCGTCGCGACTTCCCCGACGAGACCTCGCCGTTCTTCGAAAAGCCGACTACCGAGGGGGTCGTGCGCGACCCCTCGGGTTGGCGATGACAGTCGGTTCCCCGCCCTCGAGGACGGAGACGCAAGAGTTCGTTGTGCCGAGGTCGATGCCTAGTGCACGTGCCATGTGTTTTCTCCTTTTCTGCGAGCCTGGCGGCTCGGAACTCTGTGAGCCTGTCGGCTCCTAAACCTCATACACCCCAAGTCTGGCTTGTCGGCCGAGTTATGTCCAGTCGACTCCCCATTTCTTGAGTCCAATTAACTCAACTTTCATCGCGGGCGGATTATTCCCCGTTCATTGAGAAGTTTTCTTCCGGCATCGACGCCGGCGCCGCCGGCAACGCCCAGCGCGACCTAAGACATGCGCCCTTCCGACGCGAGGCTCCGTCCGAGGCCTCGCGCCAGGTGTGCGCCGAGCGCCTTGCGCCCTTCCGGCGTGGGACTCCGGTTTGTCAAACGCCGACGCATCGGCGGCAAAGCCACCCCTGGACCGCCGTCTTCAAATGCGCCCCAGGGGAGAACTCCCCAACCCGAGCGCGAGGACGCGAACGGGCATACTATGGTTCGTGTCACACAATGCTCTCGTCGCACACATGCGAACGCCTTCGGCGTCTCGGAGCGGCCTCAAGGAGGAGAAAGGGATACGTTATGCACATTGACGAAGAAATAGGCGTCGAGCGGCACAGGGGTCGCCGCAGAAGAATACGCGCACTCGTTGCGGCGTCGTTGGCCGCGGCGCTCGGCGCATGCTCAGGCGTCTCGACAAAGAACGACCCGGAGGCCGAGCGCATCGTCAAGAAAGTCATAGAAGCGCAAAAGAAATACCCGAACGGGTTTCCCATCGGCGGGAAAGATGAGGCAACCGGCGGCGCAGACCAGACCATCACGCTCAAAACACAAGCCGACATTTCAGCCGAGGGCCAGCGTCAGAAAGTCGCCATAGACGCCGTCTGGCGGACGGACGCCGATCAAGACCTCGGTTCCCTTTCCATCAAGTTGGATGCGGGAAACGGAAGAACCGTCAGCATGAGCATGTATTTACAGTACAAGGATGGCTCGTACGTCGTCTATCGCGAACTCAACGGCGAGTGGGTTCAAAGGTCGTACGAACGAAACGAGCTTATCAAAAGCTTTAAATAATCAGAACATGACAGCACAAACTAAAGATTGGTTGAAGAATGCAGAGGTTGACGTATACAGTTCGGGAAACGAATACACGATCAAAGGAATCTTAAACTTCGATCCAACAAAAATTTGCTAAAGTAAACAATGCCACATTTGACGTCGACAAAGATGAATCAAATTTTACAATAAAAGTAAACAAAAAAGATCACTCCGTAAGATCACTTAGCGGGACGCTTGCCGGAAGCCTACAACAGGGTACAACTAAAGGAGACATGAAAATGGATTTAAGCGTAGAGACAGACAGAAGCACTCCGTCAGCCTGTCAATCCCTCGAGGAAGCCAAAGACGCCATGGAGGGAGACCCTTTCGAGGCCCAGCCTGACCGGCGCTTTTGGGAGCAGTCTCTTCCGCCCTTTGGGAACGACTCTCCTCGCTACGGCTCTAAGCCCAGACGCCGACGCGCTAAAGTTTTTACCAAACACACAAAAACAACGTCAAAACCTCCAAGGGATTTCAAAGAAGAGAGGAGACAGCCATGCGGGTCGGCGGAAAGACGAGCGTCGGGCGGCACAGAACCCTGCGCGCACTCGTCGCGGCGTCTTTTGGTCGCGGCGCTCGGCGCATGCTCAGGCGTTTCAACCAAGAACGACCCAGAAGCTGAGCGGATCGTCAAGAAGGTCATGCAAGCGGAGAAAGAGGACCCGACCGAGCTTCCTTTTGACGGTAAAGACGTGACAGCCGTCGCCAAAATACGGATTAGCATCTCAGGCGGGGGCGAGCGTCAAGACACTAGAGTCGACATGGCTTGGCGGGCGGATGCCGACAACAAGCTCGGAGTTTTCACTTACAAGGAGGACATGGCGGATGGAAGAACTCTTGACTTCAGTCTGTACGTGCAGCAGACAAACGGCGTTTACATCGTCCATCGCCAGCTTGACGGTGAGTGGGTTCGAAAGTCATACCGGCGAAAGGAGCTTGTCGACGCCCTGGAAGGTGAGACCATGCCGACAAAAACCACGGACTGGCTGGAGGGCGTAAAAGGACTGACTCACGCAAAATCGGAAACACTCACGTCATAACAGGGACTTCTCGACAAGGACCTTTCTGAGCAAAAAGTGAAAGATAATCTTACATTTTAAAAGCCAATAAAAATATTCGAGATTTACAATGAGGGTCAATGAAAAGACTATGTCATGGAATCATTCAAAAGGGAATATTATAGGAACCGTACGTGAGGGAACGGTCAGAGGAAAAGATGAAGATAGACATCGGCATAAAGGCAGACAAAACACCTCCGTCCGCCTGTCGCTCCCTGAAGAAGCCAAAGACGCTGAGGGAGACCCCTTTTCGACGACGGCTCCGGAGCCGGCGGACAACCCTTCCGGACTACGAGGCCTGATACGACGGACACCCCTTCCGATTACGAACCGGAGACAACAGACTGACCCGCGCGACGGCGGATCAGAACCGGCGAAGGACCCCGTCGACGACACGGAGAATGCATAAGACAACGCGGGGCGGGAGTGAGAGGAGGGCTCCTCGAAATGCGACAAACGACACATTTGAGAGAAAGGCGGCTTTTATGTCCGCCGAACGCCAAAGACCAACCGCTTGGGCAAGCGGCTCCCGGAGCCTCGCCGACGTCGAAGCCGCCTCCTGCCGGAGACTTCTTACAGCCGTCGGCGAAACGGGCACGCCGCCCGCGTGCCTACGCCTCCGCGCAACTCGCCGACTGTTCCGCAGGAAGCGGCGGATGCAATCGGATAGAAGCTTTGGCGGAGGCGAAGCGCTCGGGGTAGGACTCTCCACACAGACAGTGGCGAGATTCGCCCGCCTTCCGTTAGGGTCGAACAAAACCCGCACGATAAGGAGTGAAAATGTCCCGCAAAGCGATCGCAGTCGCAGCCGTCGCCGCTGTGTTGACGGTTTCCGCCTGCTCCAGTGAGAAGAACGCCGACATCGACGGCGCAACCCTGATGTCGAAAGTCAGTTCAAAGATCTCTTCAAACACGCAAAAAGGCGACAAGGTCTTCACGAAGGACGGCACCCTCACCGCTTCCATCGACTTCGAGGTCAAAGCGCCCTCGTCCAGTGGCATTAAAGAGGGCAAGATGAAAGGCGACCTCGAGGTGAAGGTCGATTCCGAGAAGCACGGAATCGCGGTCAAAGGCCAAAGGGAGTTTCAGGGCAATGGCCTCAAGGGCCTTCCCAATGGGCTGGCCGACAAGGGCTCCGGCTCGATTGAGGCTTACGGCGAAAAAGACCAACGACGGCGGGTACAGGGTGTACTTCAACACAAACGACAAGCAGTGGCAGTACACCTCTCTCGGGAAGTCGGATTACGAGTCGCTTCTGAACGAGGTGCAAAAGTCCGCGAAGCAGCAGAGCGGCAACCTCAAGGGCAAGATCGACAAGTTCTTGAACGATGCGAAGCAGTATGTCGATATTGACGTGAAAGAGAACGGTGACGATTACATCGCAACCGTCACGCCTAAGGACCTTGTTGTCAACCAGCTGGTTTTCGCAGGCCGGCAAAGAAGGCGTCAAGATCAATAAGAACGACGTCAAGGTCAAGCTTGTCGTGACCGCCGACAAGTCGGACTATCCCTCAAAGAGATGAAGGCCGACGTGGACATCAAGTCCACGGACGACAAGTTCTCGGTCAAGGGCGAAGCCAACATCAAGGTCGAGGAGAAGGACGTTTCGATCGACGTTCCCCAGAACGCCAAGAACGGCAAGTCCGTTTCCTCGGAAGAGCTGTTCGGTTCTACCAAGAAGCGGATCTACTAATAGTAAGGCGAGCCCAGACCAGGCAGCTCCCTGGGACCGGGCCGGGTTCAGCCAAACTCGGGAAGACGTGAATCCCGGAAACGCGAACGGTCACTATGCCCACGAAGCCCGACCGAGGCCATTGTCACGCATAGTTTCGGTCGGGGGCGGGCCAGCTACGCAAGCCGGCCCGCCCTTCTGTCTCTTGCCCGGCATGTGCGCCGTTTCAGATTGAGGACGACGGGAATGGCCTTGGCAGGCCCATACGGTAGAATGCCTTTCGGCATCCCCCACGCAGGAGCGCAATATGACCTTTCGCCATTCTCTTTCTCGAGCCCTATGCGCATCTTTGGCCGTTCTCGCCTTGGCCTCGTGCTCAGACGGCGGAGATTCCCCGAGCCACGAAAGCACCGCCGACCCCAGGGACGTTCTCGACGCCGCCGTCTGCGGACGAGGCCGGAGCAGGAACGATCCTTTCGGCATCGGAAGCACGATAAAAACGATTAGCGAGACCGAGACCGTCTCCTATGAGGCGTCAACCGGCAAGAAGGAGAGGAGGACGTCGAAGAGTATCACCATACGAATAGATGCCGATTCTCGCGTTGCAGAAGCCAAAGGAACGCTCAAGACCACAGCCGGGGCGGGAACGTCGAAGGAACTCAACCAGGAGCGAGTCAGCTACTACGATGGGTCCTCAAGCCGCCAATCGCCTACTACAACGACGAGGGATGGCACAGGACATCTCGCACACCGAACGGGGCAACGCCCTTCGACGTCGTCCCAGTTGACTTGCCGTCGCTTCAAGCGTCTCAAGGACCTCACGATCACGGAAGTCGGTCAAACCACGTCATCACGGGAAAGCCGCATTCGGACGGCGGCGAGAACGGTTCGCACACGGCGGGCCCCATCGATTCGTCCAAAAGCTTGGTCTCGGTGACTATCGACAAGAAAAACGAAGCGAATCGGCTCGGTCGAAAGCCGCATCGTCGTCATGCGCGACGGCAAACGCGCCTTCGAGGCGAAAAAGGTCTCTGAAATACGACTGGAGTCCGGTCGACGTCGCCGTGCCGCCGGAAGTCAAATCGGCTCCGGCCGCCACCCCGAATACAACTCCGACCGCCGCCGACACTCCTACGGGCTTCGCACCGAGCAGAGGCCTCAGCCGCAAACGGCTAGCCGACGGACAACCCATCGGATTGAGAATCAGCCGGTCGGCTCATTCAAGCCGGCTGATCGGCGGACGGCCTGATCGGCTTCAAGTCGGCTGATCGGCGGACGGCCGCCTCCCCGGCCCCTGATCGGCGTCTGGACGCCGTTGCCGACGGGCGGCATGGGACATGTGCCGAACGGCGTGAACGCCGCGGGGAAGTTGGCCGCCCGATTGAAGTCGATTTCCACGGGGCCCGCACCGCCCCCTTTCGGGGCGTCGAAAGAGACATATCGCCAATCCGCCGTTTCCACGCCGTTCGTCCGTCGTCAGAAGACCGCCGTCAAAGTCGATGAATCTCCTTGAACCACGAGCTTCGCCGAGACCCCCGCATAGACGAACTCGACGACTCCGACGATGTGGGCCACTCCGGGCACCGCGGGATTCGCGGTGGTGATTGGGATGTCCCGAGGCTTGTCGAAAGGCTCGAACGTCCCCTTCACCACAGCCGACGGATCGTAGCCGTCCACAGGCACGCCCTTGAACCTCTGCCGCGTGGGGGCAGGAATCGCGGACCCGAACGGCGTAGCGCCCCCTCTTTTCGCGACCTCCGCGGCCTTTGTTCCGTGCCTCAGGGAGGTTTCCAGAGCCTCCGTCGTCGAGTCGGAAGACAACCTCTCCCTCAACCGGCGCGCCGTTTTGAGTGACGTCGTCGTCGGAGAAGAACGTCGCATAGACCCCTCTCCGTCGACCGCGCGCCACGTGCCGGAAAAACCCTCCACGGGCCCATCGACGGAGGGATCCACGTCAAGAGGTCAGGCTCAGCCATCCGTGTTCGAGGCCAAAGGCCTCGTTTTCTCGTTGCGCCATTGATTCCAAGCTTTTTCGGCGTCCGCCGTCTTCGCGCGCCCGCCGCCTCATCTGCGTGCGCCGCCTTTTCGGCGTCCGTTCCAACCACTTCGGGGTCCATAAGCTGATTGTACGCACGTGGGAGGCCGTTTGGCTCGGTGGCAGAGAAAACCACATTGTATCTGGAACCATGCATTGCCACTTTGCCGTTGCGGGAGGTGGGAGGTAAGCCTAAATGAGTCTTAATAGACAGCGCTCATAGCTCAATGGATAGAGCATCTGACTCACGGATCAGAAGGTTGGGGGTTCGAGTCCCTTTGAGCGCGCCGAGGCTCACGCACTGGTCGACGCGATCCCGGTGCAGGTTCTGCCACCAATTGACCAAAATTTCCAATTTTGCTCAGTGTGAACAACAACCTTCCTTCCTGGGCCATCTCATCCTGAATGGGCTTTGCAGGCGTTGTCTCAGAAAGCAAACTCACCCTGCATATTTATTCACATGGCTTTCCACCCCACATGCTCCGCCAGACCTGCCTCCTGACCCACGATGCAGAGTTTCCAGTTTGTGCAGAATCTGAGGCATTGGATTCATCAAGAATGGAGTGCTCAAATGTCTGAAGACCATGCCGGCGAGAACCTTCATCAAATCCTGCGGGGAAAGACGCAGACAGTGGCTATCTAGGCATGGGTCTCCCGACCCGTCCGGATCCTGGCCCTGAAAGCGGGAGACGTTGCCTCCCGGAGAATACGCCTCCTATGCCCCAGCCACCCGCTCCGAGACTGAATCGCTGGATGCCACCGTCCACAATGCACGAGCTGCACCACGCCAAGCGCAACTGGGCATGCGAGACAGGCAGAACAGACCGTGGCGACCTCGTCCGGCATCGTGTCCTTCGTGCGGCGGCAGCTTTTGTCTCGCCATTGACCTCCGTCGTGCGAAAGCCGCCGAAGGGCCCGCGCTCGCGCGGCGTTCAGCTCTCGTTAAATTTAGCAAGCCCGTATCAGAATGGGACCAGCTGTTTGCCAACTGGAAGCCGCGGCCAGGCGTGGTTTCACTCTGGCCTGTGGCAGGGAGCGAAATTCGCTCAAAGGGTTTCCTTCCATCTGGTTTTGTTAGAACGAACAGTTTCACCGTTGGACGGTCCAGTACTTCTTGAACCTTTGAAGCTCAGGCGGCCCGACGCCGCGCATTTATCAGCGGGACGACGTTGACTACGATCACAGACATCCCACCCGAACACTGGGCTTCTCGATCCTCTGCATTCAGTCCGCGTGCGCAGAGGGACTAATCAGGTGAGGCTCGCTGCGCAGCTGCTCGACCGATCAGACCGTCCACGGGCTGCGGTAAATCGGCGCTCCCACCGTATGGGATCCAAGCTTATCAAAACTCTTTGAACTTCGACCGTTTTCAGGCTGGTCCATACGTCGAATTCGATGCAGCCATCAGTTTTTCGGTGATGCGGGCGAACGACAACGAAGCGGCAGCGCGCGCTGGCCGCTTCTATCCGGCGGGCGGCGGCGGGAGGGTAGACCTGTGGTTCCCAACGCTTTGGCCTGCCGACGTCGCTGTGCCCGTGCGGCGGGCAGATCCCTAAGTCGCGGCGTCGTTGCTGCGCAACTGGGGGCTCGGCAAGCCATCGAGATCTTGACCGCTGGGCGAATCGAAGGAATTCAGCGTCGACAGCCCTGCCCGACGTCGCGTCCGTCGACGCCGCCTCTCTGTGCTTTGGGAGATCACGCCTTTCCTTGCTCAGCGCAAAACGCCGGAGCAGGCCCGCTTCGATCACGAGAAACCGCGGGTGGTATGCCTCACTCCATCGCCGAGATCAGCCTAAGGAGCATCGAGGGAGCGTCAAGGCAACGGAACTGCTCGGGTTCCTCGTTCCGACGGAAGCATCTTTGACGCATCTTCGCCCCAATCCGACTGTGACGAACTGCGCAAGCGAAACGAGCTTTTGGCGTTTCTAGCGATGGCCCTGACGTACGCAGTCCACAAGGCTGGTGGCCGCAGGCGAACTGGATTTACCGTTCTACATGCTGCGAGCTGGCGCGGCGGTTTCCAAAGCGGCGGCGAGGGATGACGGGTTACGAACGTTCGCGCGTTTTCACCACGTTCTCGCCTCGTCAAGCGCATGGGACCCGATTCCAGCCGCGCGAATGGCGCGGAGACTCCTCTTCCTCTGGAAGACGTCCATGCGCGCAGCCAGCCTTACCGAGCTTCTCGGCCTCGGTCTTCGGTTCCGCGTCCGGGCCCGGCAGAAGTGCGGCGATCGCGCTGGACCACTCAACGGCGAAAGCGGCAGCGGCTGCAGCCCGCCGCTCGGGACAGAACGAAGACGACGCCGCGATTACGCGACTCGTATCGAGCAGGTCAGCTGGGTGCAGGCGCTTTGGGCTTTCAAAGATGTCGATCGCGTGGATTCAGCGTGTGACGCGCGGCGAGGGGTCCTCGGGGATCTTCGGATGATTCGGATCCGGATTGTCGCGCGTGAACGTCGACCAGTTGGGCGTCGGCAGGGATATCGACGGCGTCGGAACGGATATACGGGAAGGCGAGGGGATCGAGGGCATTGGCACGGGGGCTCGGGCGCAGCGCGGCAGGTGCCGCTCCAGGGCGCGTCGAGCAGGCCGACGGCGCCCTCGTGCCTCCGTTCCGACGGCGCCGTGGCGGCCGTCGTCGACGGGCTGGGGCTCGGATCCTCAGAACCGCAGGAGGCAAGGCCGCTCATCCCCTGCTCGCTCCGGCGGCGAGCACAACGCAAAAACATAGCCGAGAGACGAAAAAGAACGGGTTCCGCGCGTTTGCATACAGGCAATGTACCCGAAATGAAAGGGAAACAGAAACCAAACACGTAACGCGCGCATTGGCGGAACCAAGGGTTTGCGGGCGCTTCAGCGAAGGCTTTTCGACCCGTGTTTCCGACATTCTGGCCGACGGCTCCGTCGACAGCCGTCCGCACCCGCATTCGCAAAGCTCAGGCCGCGGCGCGCCTGCTCTTGAGGAAGCCCCGCAGCCCGGCGCGCGGCGAGGCGAGCCACACCGCGAAAAAGAAGAAAGCCGCCGGTCGCCACGAGCAGTCGCCCCCTGACGCCGTGTCGAACCAGTAGGAAACGTAGATGCCCTACAATCGTCGACGCTACCGAAAGCGCCGGGGCGATGAACAGCATCTTCGAGAATCTCTGGGTGATGAGCAGCGCCGTCGCCGGGCGTGATCAGCGTCACGATGAGAACCGCGCCGACCGCCTGCATCGCCGTCACCACAGTCATCGCCAGGCATACGAGCAGCAGCGCTCCCATGCGCCACGCCGGGAGGCCGATGGCCTGCAGGTGCACTGGGTCGAAGGCGTAGGCGGTGAGGTCCTTGCGTTTGAGAAGCAAGACGATTCCGGCCAATGGCCCCAGGATGAGCACCTGCCACATGTCGGCCTGCGTGATCCCCAGCAGATCGCCGAAGAGCACGTGGGAAAGATTGATGTTCGAGGGATTTTTCGACACGAGCACGAGGCCTATGGCGAAGAGCGTCGTGAAGACGATGCCCATGCTCGCGTCCGATTTGAGGTGGGACGTTTGCCTCACGGCGAAGATGGGGCCGACGACGAGGGAGCGCGGCCGCGAGCGCGCCGACGGAATACGGATCCCGAGCATGTGGGCGACGACGACTCCGGGCAGAACCGCGTGCGAGAGCGCGTCGCCCATAAGAGACCAGCCGACGAGGACGATCCAGCAGCTGATGATCGCGCACACGGCTCCGGCTATCGCGGTGACGACGATTCCGCGGACCATGAACTCGTAGGTCCACATGCGCCCGAAAGTCTCCCCACAGATCAGGCATCGCCCTTCTCCTTTTCCGTGCGGGGCGTCGACCGAAGCGTCCGGATCTGCCGCTCCGTCGGCTGAGCGGCGCCGCGCTCGCGGGCCCGAACGCCGGTCACGCCGAAGGCTCGGCCGAGGTTCTCCGGGCGCAGAGCGTCCTCGACGTCGCCTTGGAAGACGACCTCGCGCAGGAGCAGGAGGGCCTCGTCGCACAGCTCGGACATCCTGTCGAGGTCGTGCGTGGCGACCAGCACCGCCAGCCGCCGGCGGCCAGATTGCGCACGAGCGAGACGATCGCCTCCTCGCTCGGCTTGTCGACGCCGGCGAAGGGCTCGTCCATGAGCAGCAGCCTCGCACCCCTGGGCGATGGCACGCGCGATGAAGACCCTTTTGCGTTGGCCTCCCGACAGCGCGCCGATTTGCCGATCGCGCAGTTCCGGCACGCCGACCATGTCGAGGGCCCGGTCGACCGCTTCGACGTCGTCGGGGCGAGGGCGCCTCGTCCATCCCATTCGCCCGTAACGGCCCATCATGACGACGTCGGCCACGCTCAGCGGGAAGTCCCAGTCGACTCCCTCGTTCTGGGGACGTAGCCGACCAGCCGTCCTTGCGGGCCGAACGCGCGGACTCTCCGTACACGGAGACGTCCCCGGTCGAGCGAACCGTTCCGACGACCGCTTTGATGAGCGTCGATTTCCCGGAGCCGTTCATTCCGACGACGCCGCACACGCGCCCGGGACAGAGCGAGAAGGTCACGCCTGTCAAAGCCTTGACGGGCCCTAGCGAAAAACGCGAAGGCCTTCGACCGACAGCGCGGCCTCCATTCGCCTTCGCGGTTCGATTTCGCTGCGTCGCCTCATGCGGACCCGCCGGCCAGCCCGGAGGCGATCGTCTTCGTGTCGTACCTCGAGGAGGTCCAGGTATGTGGGCGCCGGGCCTTTCACGTCCGTGAGCGAGTCGACATAGAGCGTTCCGCCGTATGTTGGCGCCGGTCGCCTGGACGACGGCGTCCATCTTGCCTTCGACCGTCGATTCACAGAAAACTGCGGGAATGCGGTTCTTCTTCACGGTGTCTTGAACGGCCGCAACGCGTTTGGGGGTCATCGCGCCCTCGGCGTTGACGCCCCAGAGGTAATGCTCGGCGAGCCCGTAGTCCCTGGTCAGGTAGCTGAACGCCCCCTCGCACGTACAAGCGCCCGCCGCTCCTGCGGATACCGAGGCGAGCTTCTTCTGCATGTCGCTCGCGATCGCGTCGAGCTTGGCTTTTGTATGCCTTTCCGTTGGCCTCTGAACTCCTTCGCATGCGACGGGTCGAGCTTGAGAAGGAAGCGACCATGTTGTCGACGTAGACCTTTGCGTTTTTCAGGCTCATCCACGCGTGGGGGTTGGCTCCTTGCCTTATGATCGCCTTCGGCTATGGGAATGGGCGCCACCCCTTTGGAGGCGACGACGGTCTCGGCTCCGGATTGCGAGGTGAATTTCTCAAACCACCGCTCCAGGCCCAGCCCGTTTTTGGATGACGAGGTCGGCGTCGGCGCCGCGCCTGATGTCCTCCGGGCTCGGTTGGTAATCGTGTATTTTCTCGCCGGGCGAGGTGATGGATTCGACGCGCAGTCGATCACCGGCGATCGACTTGGCCATGTCCTTCATGACGGTGAAGGTGGTGAGCACCAAAGGGCGGGAATCCGAAGAAGGCCGCGCACTGCATCGCCGCCAAGGCGAGCGCCGCAGCCAGAACGGCGGCTACGCCCGCAAGTCGACGAGCGGGTTTCCTGAACCCAGCGATACTTTCATCATGAATCGCATGATATTTCGGTAGACCGAAAACTAGTGGGCCACAGGTCCCTATTGAGAATCGATCTCAAATTAGTTGCAAGAGGCTGAAAAGGACGGCGGCCCAGGCGCTCCGCAAACGAACGGTTCGAACGAAACGCCCTCGAGCCCCGCGTCAGGAGCGATCTCGCGCGCGGTCGAGGAGCCGCGACGGCCGGCACGACGAGAGGCACTCCCCTCGCCGTGCCGATCGGTCCGCTGAGCGGAAGGCGAGTCAGCGCCCCTTCGACGCCTGGCAACCACGATAAGCACGCCGATCACGGTGAGTATGGCGGCTGCGGCCACCTGGTGGCCCACGCTGGCGCCTGCCCTGGCCAGGGGCGCCTTGCGCGGCGTCGCCGTCAGGGCCCCTCCGCGCCGTTCCTTCCGTCGCCGGGGGCCTCGCCCCCGCGGTTCATCCCGTCGCGGTTCGAGCCCCCGCGGTTAGAGCCTCCGTGGTTTGCGCCGTCACGGTTCGAGCCGTCACGCCGTGGGTCCGCCGAATCGGCGGAGGGCGCAGGGCCGTTCGTCTGATCAGAGGCCGTCGGACCGGGCGAGACTGCGCTGGGCGAGGCTGCACTCGGCGAAGCTGGGCTGGGCGAGGCAGGGCCCGTCGAGGAGCTCGAGGCGCTTGGCGTCGGGCTCGACGTCGTGGGAGATGGCCGGACGGACGTCGGGAGACGGCGGCCGGGACTCGACGTCGAGGGAGACGGCGAACTCGTCGGAGTCGCCGTCGGGCTCGTGGGCTCCGGCGACGTCGGCTCGGCGCTTGGCGTCGGGCTCGGCGAAGGCGTCGGCTTTGGGGCGGGCTTCACGGTCACCGTTGCGGAGGCGGCGTCGTCCTCGGAGGCGACGCCGTTGCCGGGAGTCGAATCGACGTCCTTCTGATCGGCGGCTGCGATCTCCGCGCTGTTGACGAGGTCGCCCTCTCCCGTGGCCCGCGCGACAATGGAGATTTTCGGCGGACTTCCCGGGCGCCAGGGTTCCGACGTCCCACAGGCCCGTGGCAGAGTCATAGGGGCGGTCTGCGGATACGAATGTCAGACCCTTGGGAAGGCGGTCTTCCACCTTCACGCCGGTCGCGGTTCCGGGCCCGCGGTTGGCCGCCTCGAGCCTGTAGACGACCTCGTCGCCCGATTTGCGGCGGACTCGCCCACAGCCTTCTTCGTCAGGCTGAGGTCGATGGGGACGGCGAAGCCGAAGTTGTGCCTCAGATTCTCCATTTCGCCGGGCGCGAGGGTCAGCCGCGACTTCAGGATGAACGCCCTCCCGAGGAAACGTCGATGGTTTTGTCTCCGGTGAGCGCGCCACGCTCCGGCTCGAAGGTTTGAAGGCTCACAGCTGCGCCGTCGCCGACGGCGGCAGAGGGCCCGGCGACGTCGCCGAGGGCAACCGAATACTCGCCGGGAAGAGCCTGTCCACTCTGTATTCGCCGTTGGCGTCCGTCGTCACGGAGTGCCGACGGTCGTCGTCGGTCCCAAACTTGCCGTCGGGCCCAGCCCACGTGACAGTCACCGCGACGCCGGGGATCCCCGGCTCGCCGGGGTCGGCCGCGCCGTTTTGGTTGGAATCGAGCCACACCAGGCTGCCGACGGAGCCCCTCGCCCACGAGGCCGAGGTCGATTGAGCCGTTCGATTCGCCCTCGGCCAGCGTCACCGCGGCGTCGGGCCCGTTCGAATCGGCCGAAGGATCGCCCCGGCGCCCGTCGCCGCAGCGGCCGTTCCGCCGGGAACCTCGAATTTCACGGTGTACGAGCCCGCGGCCAGCTTCTCGAAGGAGTACCGCCCTTTCGCGTCCGTTGTGACGGGCGCGACCTCGCGCCAGGACGTCGCGCGCGGGCTGGCCCGAGGCGTCCACGAGCATGACTTTCACGCCTTCCGCCCCCGGCTCGTCGGCGCCCTGCACGCCATTTCCGTCAGGTCGTACCACCCCGGTCGCCGACCGATGCGGGCCGATAGTACCCGAAGTCGAGCCCCGAAACCGACGGGGCGCCGGGATCGACGGACACGCTCGCCCGCCCGTCCTTCGTCGAATCAGGGTCGCCCGTTGCGACGGCCTTCGCCAGCTCTCCGCCGTCGGCGACGACCACAACCTCGTAGGTTCCGGACGGAACGCGGTTGAAGGTAGGAGCCGTCGGCGCCCGTCGTCGCCGTTGCCACGACTGCCCCGTCGCGGTCGCGAAGCTCGACCTTGTCCCCTCGACTCCCGCTTCGCCGCCGCCCCTGGCGCCGTCGCGATCGGAATCGCGGTAGACGCTGCCGGACACCGACTGGAGTACGTCCAGCGAGGGCCTTCGAGCTGTCGTTGGCCGCGTTGTCGTCCTTTTGGTCGAGGGACTCAAGCGATGCGGCGTTCGTCAGCTTTCTTTCCCGCCGCGCCGGGCGCGATCTTTGCGCGAACGACGAGGGTCGCAGAGGCTCCAGCGGACAGCGAGCGCGCAGCCTGCCCGTCCGGGAAGAGCGTCCACAGGCCGGTCGCCGCGTCGTAGGAGCCGACCGCCTCGCCCGAAGTGCAAGCCTTTCCTCCCGCGTTCGGGCACAGACGGGTCTCGGAGGAGACATACTCAAGCCTTGTGGAAGGAGATCGCGCACCTTGACCGACGTCGCCTCCCCGAGCCCAGATTCTGACCGTCACATGGAAGTCGACCTCGTCGCCCACTCCATAGGCTGGCTTTCGCTCGGCTATCGTCTTTTCAACCTCCAGATCGACGGTCGTCTCCAGCCCCACCTTTATGGGCTCGATGGGAAGCAGCCATTTCCGTCCTTCTCCCGGCCGGCCATGGCCACCGAGTTCACGCCGTGCCCTGAAGTCGTCAGTCGGCGCCGCGACGGGGACGATCATCTGGATCGACGCCTTCGGGGCGAGATTCGCGTTCGCGAACTCCGCGCGGACGGCGCGCACGTCGGCGAACGACGCCGGCGAGTCGGTCCAGTCGTCGACGCATCCGGCCGGCCCGGCGGCCCTCGCGGCGCCTTGCGCGTCACCTCGCCGCGGCATGCGTTCTCCGAGGTCGAATACTGGATCTTCACCCGGTCCCGCTGGACGTCAGAGTCCGCCACGGCAACGGGCCCGGCCAGCCTCGGCTGCCACTGGGAGCCTCGGGCGTTCGAGACGGCCGGCCCCACTCCGCGGTCGCCGACGTGGGGAAGGACGTCGTAGACGACGACGTTGTCGAGGTCAACGTTGCCCGTATTCGTCACGGTCAGCCCTATACTGCGCGGACTTGCCGGGCTCGACGAGGCCGACGGACGGCGCGGCGAGGAAGTCCGCGTCCTTGACCCCTTGACCTCCTTGGTCACCGACATCGAGGAGGCGTTGATGACGTCGAAATTGGCCGAGCTCTGGCAGAGCATGTCGTCGGTTCGCCCGTTGCCGTTGAGGTCCTGAGAGTCGGCCACGGGCTGCCCATGGTGGAGTTGCAATAGGTGAGCTCGCCCATCGTGCGTTCCTTGCCAGCGGGAGAGATCTGCGCGTCGTTGGGGTAACGGCCGGCCTTCATCTGCCCGACCTTGCCCTCGAAGACGAACCATCCCCACTGTCCGTTCGACAGTTCCGTCCCCGGAAGGAAAACTTGACGAGCTGCCTTTTGCACCCGGCGGCGTCCGTCTTCCACGTGCCGGAGTCGACCTTCAGGCTCGAGGCGGGAATCGACGTCGTGTTGCGCATGGTTGCCGAGCCTTCGACGTAGGTCATGCCGCAGGGAAGAAGATCCGTGACGACGGGGCTGACGGGGCTGTTCGTCGAATAGTTCGCCACGTCCATTCGGAAGGTGACGTTGCCGTTGGGCGCCTGGGGGCTTCCAGAGAAGACCAGCTTGCGCAGATTCAGGAGCGGCCTTTCGTTCGCCACTCGGATCCACGCGCAGGAGGCGTCCCTTGAGAAAGGCGATCTCACGTCCGGAGTCGGTCGTGTACTTCGATCCCGGGGCGAGGCAGTTCTGGACTCGGACCCAGTCCTGCGAGGCTCCCGGCCTTGTAGTTGCCGTCTGACAACGCGGCCTGCTCGTAGCCCGCGCCGTCCTCGGTTCTGGGCAGTTCGCTGTTGACCGTTCCCGTGACGAACATTTGAACGTTGGCGCCGCCCGGAAGGGCGCCCGTGAACTCGAGCTTCACAATCCACTCGGTTTCGGAGGAGACAGGCGTCTGCTCCGTCGCGTTGGCGACGAAAGTGCCTGTGTTGCCCAGATTCGTCGTGTACTTGACCGTAAAGCCGACGTTGTTGACGTCGCGCACGCCCACATTCTTGATCGCAGGCACGGCGCACCCGGTCTCGCCGTCGCTCGGCGTGGCCAGGCGGCGGGGAAGGACGTCGGTCCCCGAGAAATGGAGGGGACGTTTCCGGCGTTGCGCATGCGGTAGCCCACGTGGCCTTCGTTCCGCGGTCGAGGACGTTCACCGGCGTGAACTTTTGGAAAGAGCCCTTGGCGCTCCGCGCCGAATCCGTGGGAGAAATCGGCGCCGTCCCGGAGTGCGATCGCGTGGTTGCCGTGCATTTTTCCCGTTATCTCGGCGTTGTTGGTCACCTTCGCGTCCGCGCAGGAAGCGGGGTATCGCACGGTCACGGAGAACGTGGAGTCGAAGGCTTCGGCGGCATTGCCCATGTCCCAAACAACCGAGTGGCTCGCCGCGTCGTAGCTGCCCGAGGGCGTTTTGGCGGTGGCCTGCAGATTTCCCGACAGCGAAGACCGCACGTACTGCGCGCACGCCGGAAGGCGGTCGGTGACGACGACGTCGTCCGCGTTGACGTGCCCGACGGCGGGAACGCCGGTGTACTTTCCAGTCGCGTCCATGGCGGCGGCATAGGAGGCGCGAAGAGTGTAGGTGACCTCGACCCCCTTGACGGGTGGGACGACGGGCCCGGATTTGAGTATGGACAGGTCGGCCGAGCCGTCGACCGTCGTGGACGCCTTCGCGTTCACCCGCGTCGCGGAGCTTGCGGCAAAGGACGCCTCGGGAGCGATCGTCGCGCCCTTGGGGACGAGCCCGCGCGGCGGTCTGACCGTGATCGTCGCCTGGCCCGCGGTGCCGGCAGGCACAGTTCCCAAGTTATAGACGACCTTTCCGTCGGAGTTCCGCGTGGGGGCGACGATCGTCGGAGGGGCGACGACTCCCGTCGTGCTGGTGGCAGCCGCGACGACCGGCGCGACCTCGGAGTTCACCGCCCCGTCGGGGTTGGCGAAGCGCGGAACGTCGACCGTCAAAACCGCGCCGTCGCAGTTGGCGTCGGTCGATGCGCAAAGAGAACTCGACCGTGTAGACAACGTTGTCGCCGGTCTTGACCGTCTGCGCGCTCGGGGTGAGAGTCACGCGCAAGGTCAGGCGCCGCCGTCGGCGAAGCTCGCCGACCCCAATCCGAAAATGAGAAGCGCAGCGGTTAAGAAACCGAGAATTCTTCGACGTCCCCTCGATTGGGCATAGGGCGACACGGTGCTCGACATGAAAATCCCTTCCGGCGTCATAGGGTGAGAAGCGCACAGATGCACCTCAACCCCTACCGTCTGCACCAAGCGGGGAGTCACTAGTCGGCTATAGGCCTCAGGGATGATAAAACAGAGTGATTCGCACTAAATCGCTTCGATTTTTTTGCCAACAAGGTCTCTAAATTCTCGAAACAATGCCCGAGAAACCCAATTTCGTTGCGACCTCAACGTTTTTCGGGGAGTCATCGACGTACAGCACGTCCTCGAGGGGCAAGTTTTTCGCCCGGCGGACTGGGACAGCCGCGCGAGGGCGACGGCGAAGATCTCTTCGTCGGGCTTGGCCAGGCGCAGGCGGCACGAGAAGAGAACCGGGTCGAAGAGCTCGTCGATCCAGGGGATTGTGCCACCTCGTCCACCCTGACGAAGTCGCAGGGGTATGTTCGAGAGCATCCCCATTGTCAGGCCGGCGCGGTTGAGGCTGCGCGCAAACGAGACCATCGCCTCGTCTTTGGCGCCCAGCGCGGCAAGGTCGGCGGCGAGGGCTGCCTGCCAATCGATGTCGACGCCTGTTTCTGCGGCGACCCTCGCCCAGTATTCGCGCGAGCCAATCGTCCCCGCGTCGTATTCGACGCGATTTTTCCCACGGTAGGCGGGAAGGAGGACATCCGGCTCAACCCTCACCGTTCTCGCCAGCGTTTCAAATGATGTGCGTGATTGTTCGGATATGAATAATCCGAATAGATCGAATAGAAGCGTGCATGTACCCAGATTAATTGACATACAGTTTATTTGCATTAACCGTCCAAGCAGTGCACACAACTTCACTCTCAGCCGCGTTCCCCAGAGCGGCGACGGATTCGCCGAGCGCTCCGGCGACGTCGGTCGAGATCCTCGCCCGCATCGACTTGCGCGAAAGCCTCGAGCAGAAGCGCGCGGGTGAACCCCGCCCACATGCGCGGATTCTCCACTCCCAGCTCCTCCCATTGCTCGCGGAGGAAGCCGTCGGCCATCGCGTGGATGTCGGCGACGTCCTCGGCGACGGCGGCGCGCTCGCCTCCTGCTCCGTCGGATCGGGCGGGGCGCCCGCGAGCGTGCATGAGGCTCATGAGCCAGCCGTGGGACGACTCGTTCGACTGCATGAGGCTGGCGACCGCAAACTGCCGAAGACGGACGACGGGCGGCGCATCGGCGTCGACCTGGGAGAAGACGGCCTCGCGCCACCGGGGGATGTGGCGGGCAGTGTGAGCAGCCGCAGGTCGTCCACGGAATCGACGTACCGGTAGATCGAATTGCGGGCGATGCCGGCTTCCGCCGCCACGGCCGCGGCCGAAAAGGGAGTCAGGGGCCCGACTCGCGCAAAAAGCCGTTCGGCAGCATCGACGAGCTTCGTCTTGACGATCTCCCTGTGTTGGCGCACGGTGGGCGCGCTGATCTTCGGCACTGCCATCCCCTTGGATCACTGCTTCGAGCATAATCGCCGCCCGTCCGAATCGCACGCGGCGGCCCCTGCCGCAGAAACGACGAGGCCCGGGAGGTCACGCATCCCTCCCTGGGCCTCGCGGTGCACGCAAACGCGCACGCGTCAGACTTCACGCACATCGGAGGGGAAGGAGACGTTCCCGACCCGAGATGCCCTGACGCACACATCCTGTCTCCCGAGTCTGCGGTGCCGACTGCGCGGGTGCGCCCGTCGGCAATTGAATTATACCTGAAATACCTACGTTTTTCGAAGGTACTACTTGCCACAGATTAGGGTCATTCTATCCGTCGTTCTCCTTTTCCCCACAGCGTCGAAAGAAGGCCGGCGCCTCACCTGCCCGCCTTCGCGCGCGTCTCATCGTGTTGAGCAGCATGTTGACGGTCGCCGCCGACCGTTTCTCGCCCTCGACCATCACGTTGAGGTACGTTCCGTTGAACTCGACCACGTAAAGATAACGGAAGTCTCCCGATTCGGTTATGTGCCTGACCGCAACGGCGGGGAGTCCGGCGATCTTAGTTTGCCCGAGGTATCTCCCCGAGGCGTCGTCGTCCTCCTTCGACGCCCATTCGTCGGCAAGGCCTCACCTGAATGGTACTCTTCCTCGTCGCCGACTTCGAAAAGCAGCGACGCCCCGTTAGCCTCTATGCCGATGGCGTCTCGATCGTCCTCGTCCCGCTCGGTCAACGTCATTTTGCTCGGCATCGGGAAGGAAAATGACGCCTGACGGCGTCTGGAGGTTATACTGGCCCCCTTTGACACCCCTCTGAGCTTCCCGTCGCGGCTGAGAACAGAGACCCTCTCCTCTTGGGGGTCGCTGCCGGGCTGAGCATCCGAGCGCCCCTCGCCCCCCACGCCGGCGACCATGTCCGAGCCGCCTGAGCCTTGAGGCCCCGCGAAGTTGAACGTCTGCGCCGCCTTGAGCAGCGCGTCGAGCTCCTTCTGGGAGGGCGCCGCCACCGTGAGATTCCATACCCCGTCTTCGATCCGAAGCAGATACACCCTGCTGAGATGGCCGACCCTCGTCTTCGCGTCGACGGCCACCGCTTTGACGTTGCCGAGGGAAGCCGTCTGGACCGGTCTGACCGACGTCGAACCCCGCGACTGGACGATCTTGGTCAGCTGCTCGGCGGTCGTGTTGGAAAACCGCCGTCTCCGTCGGGAAAAAGCGAGAGTTTGACGTTCGGGTTCGACGAGCTCTCCACGCCGGCCACCCCGTCTCCGCGTACGTGCGTTCAAAGACGCGCATCGACGGGCCCACGTTCATCGTCACCCTTCCCGATCCGGTGCCGACCGTGAGCACCCCTGTTCGTGACGCTGGCCGAACTGAGGGGAAGGCTCCTGCCCTTGGGGCTGGGCCCCTTTGTCGCAGTCGCGGTGGAAACGGGCGTCGGAGAGGGCGTGGGCGACGCCGTCCGGCGTCGGCGCAGCGCTCACCCCGAAGGACACCGTCTTTTCGGGCTCGAAGCGCACGCGGTCAGGCACATCGCCGCCGCGAACACAACAACCGCGAGCCTAGGGAAGTCGCATCCTCGACCACCTGGAGAAGAGCCGGAATCTCGGTCTCCGCCTTGCCTGAGTTGACGACCAGCTGGATCATCACCCCGTTGACATTGACGATGTATATGCGGGAAATCGTGCCGTTGGTGGATTTGACCAGGATGGCGCCGGCGGGATACCCCAGCCACCTTCTGGACCTCGGGCACCGTCTTCATATGCTCGATGTCCTTCATCCCGCCGTCCTCGCGCATCTTCGCCAGTATCTGCGTGGGATCGGTCGTGAACCCTTCCTGTCGATGTAGAAGGAGACGTTGCGCCCTGAATTTTGCTGGTCCTCGAAGCCGAGCAGGCCTTCGGCGCTGGGTTGGAGGGACGAACCCGTCGGGCATCCGCATGACGATCTTCGCCCCGTTGACGTCCACCGTGTACGTCTGCCCGGACACGGTGGCCTTCAGAGGGCCGACGTGGCGCGAGGCGGCCGTGCTGGGCGAAGTTCTCGACCCCGCATTGACGGGCTTGAGCGCGCGGAGGGTTTTGAGGAGCTCATCGGCGGTCGCGGCGTCTGGGGCGTTGATCGTGGCCGACCATAGGTAACCTTCGAAATCCGCGATGACGACGATCGCCACATACCCGGTTTGGATGGTCGCCTGGGCGGCGACGGCCTGAAGTCCCCAGGTTCTGGATGTCGTGGCGGGCCTCGATGTTTGTGAACTGCTTCGTCCTGAGCGTTGCGGCGACGCTGTCGGCCGAAGGCAGCGTCGTCGCGGAGGACAAATGGGAAAACATGAGATTCGTCTTCGATCGGAGAAGACGTCAACCCGACGAGCTTGACGTCTTCCTGTTTGGCCCTGCTCACCGCATAGCCGTTTGGAGCCGTGAAGCCGACCCAGACTTTGCCCGTGAACAGACGGAATTCAGAACCTGAGTTTCCGCTTCCCCAAAAGTCGCCTTTGGGGTCCGTTCCGATCGTCGGGCCGCTGCCTTTGGTCGAGGGCGGCGAAGTGGAAGAGGGGGCTGGGCCCGCGGAAGTTGAAAGTGAACAGGCTGGAAGGGCGACAAGCACAACAACGGCGAAGAAGATTCGCAGTCCTCTCATATGCCCTCCTGGAGACATTCAACTTTACGGCACGATAATAGGCGACCCCGCGCCGAAAATCGGCCCTCGGCAAGGGGTAACCCTGCCCATCGCCCCGCTCCTCAGAGCTGGGCGTACGGCTCCGACGACGACGCGATCGGCGGCGGCAAGGGGCCAAGCGCCTGGAATGCCACGGCTTCCAGAGGGAAGGCCTCTCGCCGATCGGACAGAATACACATTACCCCGTGCTCGCGGTTATTTCAGGGCGTTCATCCATTGACATTCCACGCTCCAAGTGCTTCTCTCAACGGCGACGAAACCGCAAAGCGAGCCGGCCTGAAGAAGCCGTCAGGAGACCGCCGCGTTCGATCCGCTCGGCAAATCCGTGCCCCGTGGACCCAGATGTCGGTCGGAAGCTCGCCGGGCATCGACGGGTTCCCCGTGGCGACGAAGGGCCTTTCGCGGTTTCGGAGATAGTCTTGGAGCGCCCCGAAGGCCCATTTGCCGAGCATGACGATGGACACAATGTTGATGAGCGCCATTCCCGTCATCGTCAGATCGGCGAAGTTCCAAACGAGCTTGAGTTCGGCGACGGACCCAAGAACGATCGAGACGATGACGATCGCCTTGAGAAGCTTGTCGCCCCACGCTTTGCCTTTCGTGAGAAAGTCCATATTGACCTCGGCGTAGGCAAAGTTGCCGATGACGGAGGAGCCGGCGAAGACGCAGATGAGAACGACCATGACCGGGCCCGCCCAGACCCCAGCGTGGATTCAAGCGCAGTGATCGTCATGTCCGCGCCTGCGGGTCGGAAGAGGTCCAGTAGGGCTTGAGCGCCTCGGGGTCGGCGTTGAAGAGGATGAACGCGGTCGCCGAACACACAAGGATGGTGTCGACGAAGACGCCCGCCGACTGGATGAGGCCCTGCTTGGCCGGGTGGGTGACGTGCGCGGTCGACGCCGCATTCGGCGCCGAGCCCCTCGCCCGCCTCGTTCGAAAACAGGCCGCGCCTGACGCCGTTCATCATCGCCGCGCTCATCGATCCGGCCAAGCCCCGAGCGTTTCCCGCAGTCCGAAGGCGTTTTTCGACGATCAGGCTGAAGGTCGGGCCGACCTTGTCCAGGTTCGTGAGCACGACGGCGACGGCGAGGCCGATGTAGACGATCGCCATGAGCGGGGCGACGATCTCGAGGCCTTTGCCACGGCCTTGAGGCCGCCGTAGACGATCGGCCCGCACAGGATCAGAAGGATTGCGGCCGTGGCCCAGGGGCTCATCTTGAACTGAGTCTCGAGCGTCGCGGCGATCGTGTTCGCCTGAACCATCTCGAAGGAGATTCCGAATGAGCAGATGAGGGGACAGCGCGAAGACGACTCCCCACGTGCGCGAGCCGAGCCCCTTTGGATGTAGAAGGCCGGGCCGCCGCGGAAGGTGCCGTCGTGCCATCTGATCTTGAACAGCTGGGCGAGCGTGGCCTCAATGAAGGCGGTGGCCATCCCCAAGAAGGCGACGAGCCACATCCAGAAGACCGCGCCGGGCCCGCCCAGGGTGACGGCGATCGCGACGCCGGCGATGTTGCCCGTCCCGACCCGCGAGGCGATGCCGATCGCAAAGGCCTGGAACGAGGAGATGCTGTCGCCGTCGACGTCGCGGGAGTCGAAGACCTGCTTGACCATCTGGCCGAACAGGCGAATCTGCACGAAGCCAGTGCGAATCGTGAAGTAGATTCCCGCTCCGATGAGCATGACGATGAGGATGTGGGTTGTGATCCAGTTATTCGTCGTGGATATGAGCTCGGTCAGCTTGTCCATGCCGCCCTCCTAAAGACCGCCTGCGACGAGGAACGGTCAGCTCGCGCGATTTGAAAACTCAAGAGATATTACTAGAACATTACGCGATTTGAAGAACTGTTACCAAAAGCGCTGAAATCTGGCGCCGACGGCGGCTTTCCCCAGCCGTCAGGCAAGGGAAGGTCCGATTCCTCCGCCGAGAAGCCGAGCTTTTGACCGCCGAATTTTATCAAAGAATGAGGCGTCTCGCCCCGACTCCCCATGGGTATCATTGCCCATGCAACTGTAGTCGTACGACGCGGTACTATAGATGACGTAGTCAGCCACGGTTGATTGCGCGTGTGTGATAAGCCCACGTCAGCCTCCAATTACGACGTGGGCGACGAGGTCGCCGGTCGCCCAGCCGGGACCTCTGCCTCTTGGGTCTGCGCCTCCAATGGACCCTGGAGATGAAGTGAGGCCCACCATGGCGGTGGGCCTCACTCTTTTGCTTTTATCCCCGCCTGCGGACCTGATGGAGCCTTCGGCGGCCCTTTTTGCGCTGATTCGTCTGAAACTCTTCGTCGAGAAGCGTGAGGTCGTCGGCGGTGACGAGCTGGCTCGCCACGGCGTACTCCACGAGCCTCGCACGGCGGTAGGTCGCGTGGACGCCCTTCCCCCCGCGCAGTCCGCGCACGCCGAGCCTGTCCAGCTTCTCGCAGACGTTGTCGAGCTCGGTTGAACCGGGTCTGCGTCCACCCGAGCCGCTGGGCGGCCTCCTCCGAACGGGGAATGTCCGAAGGGCCGGTCCCCACTCGCCGCAGCCAGTTTTCGGCCAGGGCGAGGATGAGAAGGCGCTGGCTGGGTGTGAGCGTCACCTGGCCCATGGTCGTCTCGCCGACGTCCTCGCGCCCGGTGGACGAAACCTCGTACATCGTGTCGGGAACCGTCATGTCAATCTCATACGTGGTGGGGCCAGCGGTGAAGACGAGGCTCATGTTGTGCACGACGAGCGGAATCTGGCTTCCCGGGCCTATCCAGGATTGGAGCATCCCCGTGGTCTCGGCGACCGTCACGGCGATGCGCGAGCCGACGTTGCTGACCCACCACAGGCCGTTGTGCGACTCGGATCACGAGAGTTTCGGTGGAGAAACGGGTTGTCCTCGATGGCCAGGGTGCCGACGCGGCCGATCGTGAACGTGTCTCCCGGATCGATCTTGTAGACCTCGCCGCAGAACTCAATCTCGAGCGCCATGCGCGCCTTCTGTGCGGGTTGGGCGACCGCAACCGAGACCGCCTCGCTTTTAACATGTTGAGCCATCGATCCTCCTCCGTCTCCCGGCATGACCCCTAATATGGACCATTGTGTCAGGTATTGCTGTTAAACGGGAACAGCGCCGTCAATGAGAGGTCGGTTACGGTGAGAGATAGGTTACTGTCCCGATGTCACAACGCACGCGCTGACCGCCTTTGATTCGTTCGAGACGCCCACCCGCCTGACTTGAACCGTGATGCAGGTCTCGACGGGCCTGGCCGCCACGGTCACGCTCGTCTTCTCCGTGGCTTCGACTTTCCCCTCCCCCGCGGCGAACGGGGCCTCAGAGGTACATGTCGCCGTCGTGCGGGTCGGGATTCTCCCACGTGAACGTCACGCGCCCGTTTTTCACCGTCCCTTTGAGCTTTGTCACGCCCTGAGGCTGCTCCGCCCCGGATCCATCTTTGTGGTTTCCGAGGCGGAGGGGGAAGGCTGATCGTTTCGCCCCTTGCCGCGGTTCATGAAATAGACCACGCTCAGCGCCACGATGAGGGACGACGACGGCCGCGATCGAGGAATCGCGCGACCGGCTTAGCGACGGAAGGCCGCGAACTTTCGCTTGGCTTCGAAGGCCTCTGGCGGCGGGTGGCCTCGGGCTCGTCGTCTCCGGCGGGCGCCCCTGTAGTACTGAGTGGCGGCGGCCCGCAGAGGCGACGTCGGCGCTGTCGACGGCGAAAACGACTCCCGCCCGCGATCGACCTCGATCGAATGCCGACCGACCCGTCGAGGCACGTCGCGCGTGTCTCGTCGTCGATCGGGGAGATGGTCCGCACCGCCTGGCGCGTGGCGTCCTCGTCGATCGCCGAGGACTCCTGCCATTCCTCCCCCTCGCCTTGACGTTCATGTCGGTCGGGCGCTGATGGAGCTGCTCGGCCTGGATGAACTGAAGGGCCGTCGCAAACTCCCGCACCGACTGGTAGCGCTGTTTGGGGTCCTTCGCCATCGCCGTGGCCAGGACCCTCTCGAGCTCGTCGGGGGCGTCGGTGCGCCCGGTCTTCGGCAGCGGGGAGCGCAGAACTCGATTGATGACGGCGATCTCCGAATTGTCGCCGTCGACGATTTCGAAGGCGCGCGCCCCGGCGACGAGGGGTGTAGATCGTTGCCGCCAAAGAGTAGACGTCGACGGCGGGCGCGGCCTCGCCCTCGCCCGTCGCCTGCTCCGGCGGGGCCCAGGGAACGGAGAAGCCCTCGGCCTGAGTCGTGTCGCCCATCCGGGTTGCGATGCCGAAGTCCGTGAGCACCGGATGCTGATACGGAGTCGTGAGGATGTTCGACGGCTTGATGTCGCGATGGACGATTCCCGCCCTGTGCAGAGTCTCGACCGCGCCTGCGATCTGTATGCCCACTTCGAGGGCGAAGGTCACCGGCAGCGGGCGCATGCGCAAAAGCTTGCCCAGATGCGGCGGCGGGCAGTACTCATGATGAGGTACATGCGGCCGTCTTCGGTCTCACCGGCGCCGTGCACGGAGACGACCGAGGGATGCGAACTCATGCGCGCCATGAGGTTGGCCTCCGCGCGGAAAGCCAGCTTCTGCTGCTCGGTCACGCCCCGCCGAAGCACCTGATGGCAACCTCGCGGTGCGGAACCCTGCTGATCGCACAGGCACACGTCGGCGAAGCCGCCGGACCCCAGATAGGACAGGGTACCTGGCATTGGGAATCTTCGGCGGTGTGGCGGGGCGTCGGCCGGCCGACATCAGGCTCCCGACCTCGGACCGAGCATCTGGATGGTCACGCCCTCGCCGATGTCGATGACGTCGCTGACCCTGAGGAAGAACGGCTCGGTCGGGCTGATGCGAATCGGCCGCTCATTCGGACGTAGGACGTACGTCCCGTTGTTCGAGTTCCTATCGACGAGCCGAACGTCCCAGTTGTCGACGCGAATCTCACAGTGGGTCCGCGAGATCTGCTGATCGGGGCTGGGGACGGGACGAGGTGGGCGCGGACGCCCGGGCCTGGGGGCGGACGCCGGCTTGCGGCCGATGATGATGTCGGCGTCCAGGGGCACGTTCAGTCCCGTGGACACCCAGATCTCCCCGAGGGACGGGCGGGGTACCAATTCGGCTCGCCTCCGAGCGGCCCGCTGCATATCCCACACACCTTCCCGTGGGCGGGTTGAGGTGGCCGTTTTGGCACAGCACGGCCAAGACCATCGCCTGAGGCGACTCCGCCTGGACCCGCTCCTGCTCCTGCGGGCTCTGCTCGCCGACGACCGTCTCCGCGTCGTAATCCTCGGCGGAAGCCCCAGCCTCCGCCGCCTCGGCGGCGACGCGGGGAAGGAAGGTTTCGAACGGCCGAGACTCCTGCGCCTGCTCGTCGTCTCGGAAGGCCTCTTCCTGCTGCGGGCCGTCCCAGCCTGCCGCCCCCTTCGACGGGCGCTCCGGTTCCTCGGCGGCTTCGGCGACGTCGCCCGCGGGCTCAGGCGCGGCCGACCTCGGATGAGGGGCCTCGTCGGCGACCCTCCCAGGGCCGGGGGCTGCGGCGAACGGGCTCCTCAGCAGGCTCGGCGGATTCTTCCGCCGCATCCGTCGGCCCCTGCTCTAGGCCTTCGGCCGCCTCGACGGGAGAGAACGCGGCCTGGGCCGCGTCTTCGGACTCGTCCAATTGGTCGGCCATGGGGAAGCGGCTTTCGATCGGGAACCGCGGCTGCTCCTCCGGGGCGTCCTCCTCGGGCGCAGATCGCCGACCCGCCAGCCGACGAGAGGTTCGCGGCGATCTCTTCGAGCTCTTCGGCGGGGATCGCGTCCTCTTCGGGGGCGCAGTCTTCAGCGGCCGGGGTTTTGAGCCGCTGGGGCCTCCGCCTCCGCGGGGCGGGAGGCTTCGGCCTCGACCGCCGGCGTTCTGCCGCTCGGCTCTTTTCTTCCTCGGCCTGAGGCGTGTGAAGTCCCCGGAACCGAGTCGATGAAGAACGGCGCCTCCGCGGACGGCCTCGTCCGCCTCTTCCGCGGATTCGGCCGAGGCGACGTCGTCGGCTCCGCTGACGGCGTCGAGCGTGGGCTCGTCGAGCGGCATGCGCGTCTTTTCGAGGGCGTCGATCGGCTGACGGAAGGGGCTCTCCTCCTGGCTGCGCTATCGGCCCTCGACGGGCTCCCTCCGAGGCGCCTGACGGCTTGCACGGCTTGCGGCGCCGCAACGGCCTCGGCGCTCTGATCGGCGGCTCCCGTAGCCGCCGGGGGCCGGCGAAGAGCCCGCGGCACCGTATGCGGCCGCCTCCCTGGCACGGGAATCCGCGGCGGCCCCGCGAATTTCGGGGTGACCGGGCACGAATGCGAGAAGAAGGGCGGAGGTCGCCGCGATGCCGTCGGCGAAGGGCAGCCCCTCCGCTCGTCTGACGCCGGCGCCCGGGCCCGGCGTCGAGAACGAGGTCGGCCATTCGGTCGATGAATGCCTCGTTCCAGGTCGGCGTCTCCATTCCGGTGCCCAGGACGTTTCGTCCCTGTCGCAGGCGCGGAAGGCCCGCGAAGCGCGACTCGAAGGTGCTCGCCTTCGGACACCGCGATGGCGAAGGCCGGGATCTGGCGCGACGGGCGCACGCCGAAACCGAGGGCCTCCATGCCGCTGCTGGAAGCTCGATCCTGAACGAATGGCCTCCCACAGCCACTCTGCCTGGCTTGGAGTGGCGCCCTGAACCATCATGGCTCCGTGAGGCGCGACGACGGCCAGAACGTCGCCGGATTTTCGCCTGCGCACGTGTGATGTACATCTCCTAACCCCTCCGGGGAACGGTGTCGTCGCCGACAATGCGGCGAGCGGCAGTAACGGTCTCTTCCTCAATATTGCCGCTTGGCAACTGCGGACCACAACCACGATAAATGACGACGACCACCGTGACGTTGTCCGAGCCGCCGGCGCCCAAGGCCTTCTGGACCAGCGTTTGCGCGGTCTCCTGCGGATCTTCCATGTATCGCGCCACTCGCTGATCCTCTCGTTCGACACGACGGAGCTCAGGCCGTCCGAGCACAGGACGAAACGGTCTCCCATCGAAAGGGGCACAAGGAAGACGTCGGCGCCCACGTCGCTTCCCGAATGTCCGCCGAGGGCGCGCGTGATGACGTTCCTGCGGCCCCAGTTGTTCCCCTCGGCCACCCGGCGTCAATGAGCTCTTGAACCTCCGAATGGTCTTTCGTCACCTGGATAAAACGCCATTCCCTGACAGGTGATAGGTGCGGGAGTCTCCGATGTTGAAGACGCGGGCGTGCGGAATCCTCCTTCAATCGCCGAGGACGAGGCCCGTCAGGGTGGTTCCGGGGATCCTCGACTCGCTGGCGAGGCGCGCACCGCCCTCGCCGCCAGGGGCGATTCGCTCCTCGAGCTCGCCGGCGCTTACGAAGTCCCTGCCGTCGAGCGGGCGAACGCGTCCACCGCCGTGCGGAGGCGACCTCCCGGCGCTGTGCCCGCCCATTCCGTCGGCCACCACGAACACAGGGGAGGAGGCGAAGAGGGAGTCCTCGTTCAGCTCCCGCATCCCTATGTCCGTGGCGAATCCGCAGCGAGCATACGCGTAAGGGCTCACTGGAACGTCACCCTCACGCGGCGCCCGCCGAAGACGACGCTCGCGCCGTCGGTGGCGAGCACCGGGTGGTTCGGCTGCATCGGGGACCGGCTGGCCGTCCGGCGAGACGACGATGGTCCCGTTGGTCGATCTGAGATCGCTCGACCCTGACGCCCCCGGCATGAGGGTGAGCGCGACGTGGGTCTTGAGACCGATTTCTGCAGGTCGGCCACGGGCATCGGCACGGCCGAGGGCCACGACGGGTCGACGACGGGGTTCCTTCCGAGCACCACGGTTCCCCTGAGGACGTGGGTCACGCCGTCGTCGAACATCAGACGCACGGTGGCGGGCTCTCGGCTGCCCGTAACCCTCTCTATGATCCGGGTTTCGTCGCGGCCTCCCCTGCCCTGCCGGCCCCGGAGCCTCAGGGCGGCGCTGCCAACGACGGGCGGAGAGACCGCGTGGCGGGGCGAGCGCGCCGAACGCGACTGGCGCGAAGAGGAGTCTAAGGCGGGCGGAGAAGCCTCAGCGGCAGGAGAGATTCCGTACTCGTCGAGCTGCTCGGCGATGACGAGCCTGAGCTTGCGCCCGGTTGCTGCGGGCGCGCCTGGACGCCCGGCCCTCCCTCGGGATCCGGCGGCTGGTTCTGAGGCGCAAATTGGGACGTCTCCGGTGCCGGATAGCCGGGGCAGGATAGCTGACGCCGGATAAGCGGGCGCCGAGTAGTCGGCGCCGGCTACCGAAGGAGCACTCTCAGCGGGCGCCCGTACCGCGGATCGTACGCCGCCTCCGGCGCGCTGTAAGCCGACTGCCCATATGCCGCCCGGTGCGCTGTAGGCCGACTGCCCATATGCCGCCTCCGGCGCGCTGTCAAAGCGGATTGCCCGTACGCCGCCTCCGGCGCGCTGTAGGCCGACTGCCCGTACGCCGCCTCCGGCGCGCTGTAAGCGGATTGCCCGTACGCCGCCTCCGGCGCGCTGTGCGCGGATTGCCCGTACGCCGCCGGCGGAGCCTGCGCTGGTCGACGACCCCTGAGAAGCCCGGGCCGACCAGCCCCGGCGCCTGCGCGTAGGGATCGGGCGGCGGCTCGGCAGCCGACATTCCCGACGGAGCCCCCGCAAAGGGGCGGCCATCGGCGATCCGGCCGACTGCGCCAGCTGGGCGCTCGCGGCGGAGGGGATCGCCGAATTCGTCGTCGTCCTCGATAGGGCGCCGCGTGTCGACGTAGATGATGCCTCCGATCCTGTCGAACCACGTGCGCCCGAAGCGGTCGCTCGTGAAATGAAGGATGAACGGGAGGCCGACGACGAGGGTCGCCAAAGTCACGGCGGCCTCGACGGCGTACTTCTGCACTGCAAAGCACTCCGGCGTTGCCGCCGTCCCTCATTCGGACGGCCACCACGCCGAGAGACGTCAGTCCCGGAAGGGTCCCCTTTTTGGCGACGTAGTAACAGTTGCCCGCGATGAAAACGACGATCAGCCCCACGCACGCGACGTAGGGCATCGGCTTTTCGCCAGGCGGCGGGAAATCCGCGTCCACTATCGGTAGAGCCGAGCTCCTAAGCTCGGCCACAACGATGAGAAGGCTGAGGATCCGCGACGTGGTGCGACGCCGCTTGCCCGCTGGCTGATAGAACACCCTCTCATTACTCATGAGTTCCCTCTTTTCAGTAGGGTCTCTTGGGAGGATATACCGACCCGGCGGATCCGCGCTCACCCCTGTTCATGGGGACCGGCTCGCCTTGAACGATTTCGCTCGCTTCCAGCGACGGCCCTGCCCGCCCGCGGAGGCTTCGACTTTGCAGCGCGCTCCAGCGATTTCAACGAAAAACGCGACCTTCTGGCCGAGGCTCGACGGATGACAGACTTCGCCTCCTCCGCGCTTCGCCACATCGCAGTCAAAAGAAGTATCGCCAATATCACCGCTTCCGAAAAACCGAGGCGTCGAGCCCGGCGGGCCGTTTTCTACGATGGGCGCCGAATCGGCCTCGCTTTTCTCCTGCGGGCGCCTTCTTCCTGCGAGCGCCTTCTTCCCAGGGCCTTATGCGACCGCGTCCGTCACGGCGGACGCCTGCTCGCTGCGGGTCATCCGGGCGTCGACCGTCATCCGCCCGTCGCGGGCGACGTCGAGCACATCCTCCCATGCCCGGCGGCCCTCTCGTCGGGACGGCCCTTCGTCCGCCTCCTGCGAGTCGCAGCGCCTTCGCGGCCAAAACCGCGACGAAGGGCCGACGACGAGCAGCGTGACGCCCAGCCCCGCCGCAATGTAGAACGAGCCAGCGGAAGCCCCTGCGTCCTCGTCCTTCTTGCGATCGTCGTCGTTTTGCTGGTGGGGTCAGCTCGACCGGCTGATCGAGCGGGATCGGGCGGCTGGATCACGATGGGCCGGGGGTTCGGCTTCGGTTTGGGCCTTGAGTCTGCAGCTTCTTGTCTCGCGGCGGAGTCGGGTCGAACATCACCCACCCGTACCCGTCGAAGTTGATCTCGACCCACACGTGGGCGTCGCGGCCCTTGATGTTGATCGTTCCGTCCTTGTGAGAGTCGGGATAGAAGCCCATGACGACGCGGGCGGGCATTCCCGCCGACCTCGCCATGAGAGCCATGGCGACGGCGTACTGCTCGTCGTCGCCCCTGCATGTACTCGGCCTCCAAGAAAGCCTGGATCCTCTGATTCCTGGCCCCGGGCGCGAGAGGAGACTCGCTCGCCGCCCGCGTAGAACCCGTTGTTCTTCAGGTGCTGCTCGATTGCGCGGGCCTGCTGAATCGGGCTCATCGTCCCCTTGAGGATCTTCTGGGTCTTCGCGGCGACGGCGTTGGGCACATTCGCATTCTCCTCCATCGGCACCGCCCCGAAAGCGTGGCCTTCGAGCTGCCTGTCCGACGGGGCGGGCCGGACGAGGTCTACGATCCTGTACGAGTCCCCCTCTCTCAGGGGAGTGACGGTCAGCGCCGTCTGCTCGGAGGGCGAGTAGTAGAGGTCGTCTTGGAGCTTCTTCGCCCGATCGCCCGCAAACTTCAGGTGGGTGAGGAAGGCCCCCCGGAACCCATACGCCCGAGTACTTGCCCACCGAAATCGAAAGCCTGCTGGGACGGGACTTGGCGGGCGGAGTCTCGAGGGAGACCTCCGGGCCGATCCGCCGAAAGCCCTTCTTCGGGTCCGTCGAGACGTTGTAGACGATCCCGTCGTAGACGTCGAGTGTGGCCAGGCGCACTCGCTCGTCCTTCTTCAGCCCGCCGACGGAGAAAAGGGTCTCGCTCGCATGCTGGTCGTTGTACGAGCGGAAAGTCAGACAGAGGCGACGGATACTCGCGCACATTGAGCGGTGGGACGACGTGGTCGCGCACGGCGTACCGCGCCTGCGAGTCCGTGAGCGCGGGGGCGAGCACAAGCGCCGCCACAGCGCCCGCCCCCGCGAGCGCAAAGGCCCCGTTCCGGCGACGTCGGCTCGCCTTCTCCCCGCCTCCGCGGCGGAGACCGCCACAACTCTGCGCCTTTCGATGACGCGCGAACACCAGACGAGGCCGATCAGGCCTACGGTCACCCGATCCACCGGGCCAGAGGCGCCTGCCTCGAGCCGAAGAGGATTCCCAGGATCACGACCAGCCCGACGGGAATGACGCCCCACTCTGGGCGCGAGGCGCGCAGCGCCAGCGAGCCGCATATGAGCGCCGCAACAAGGCACGCGAAGTAGGGCAGGACGGTCGGCTCCCACGAGGCTCGCCGCGGCGGAGTGAGCGTGAGGAGGTCCTTCCACCCCTTGATGGGTCTGCACCATGCAGGCATCTGCAGAACCTCGAGTTCGGCAGCCAGCCCGCGGCGGCCACGGGCCGCAAAGCGATCGCCCCGCCGAACAGCAGGTGCACGCGACGCCGAAAAACGGCCGTGAGCACGGCGTGAGCCGGGCCGCGTAGCCGGCCCAGGCGACGGCCACGCCCACGGCGATGCCGCCGACGGCGGCGACGTATCCGCTGAGGTCGCCGAAAACGGCCCCACGTCATGCTCGCGGCGACGAGCATGACGACGAGGACGCCGAGGTCCATGTAGCGCAGACGGCTTGCGGGCATCAGGTCACCGCCGTGCGCAGCGCCAGGCAGGTCGTCCAGCCTGGGGACGGTCACCAGCGGCAGGCCCGCGATGAGCGAGCGCGCCGTTTTGCCCTGCTCGTCCGCCCCGGAGCGCGAATGTGCGGGCGTTGACGGGGAGGATCGCATAGCCGCTGTGGATTTCGGCGACGTCGACGAGGGACCCCGTGACCAGTGCGATGACGCTGGCGTTGGGGTCTTGTCCGTCGCGGCTCGGGCGAGCTCGCGCAGGCGGGCGACGCCGGGGCGGGCGTCCAGAAGGGTCAGGCCGTCGAGGAAGGGCCTGGGAGAACTGGTCGGAAGCGGGCCGAGCTGGCTGACGAAGCTCAGCCCCTGCGCTCGCGCAGGACCGCCGCCCCGATCGAGGCGGCCACGCTGACGCCGAGCTCGTACTCGCTTTCCGAGGCCCAGGAACGGGCGTCGTCGTCGAAGACGATGAGCAGGTGGGCCCTCCGGGTCTCCTCGAATTGGCGGACCATGAGCCTGCCCGTGCGCGCCGTCGTCTTTCCAGTGGACGTTGCGCCGATCGTCGCCCGGGATGTAGTCGCGCAGGGCGTGGAAGGCGACGTCGTTGGAGGAAAGGTCGTGGGTCGCGGCGCCCTCGATGTCGCGGATGAACCCTATGGAAGACGAGCCCACGTTCACGGTTTTGGGGTGGACGTAGAGGTCTTGGCGTTCCACCCACACCTGTTCGCGGCGCAGCAGGCCGAGCCCGTCGCCGCGCACGGATCTGACCGGCCCGACCGGATCACCCCCGTCGATGCGTCGGAATCGTGAAGATCTCGTTGAACGCGCGGTCTCCCCGAGAGGATCGGAACCCTGAATTGCGCGACCGTGGCGCCCACGGGCACCTCGACGACCGACGACGGACAGGGACGGGCCGCCGTGTTGGCGACCGTCAACTCTCCGACGGCGGTTTTCGCCCGAGACGACGCGGCTGGAGGCGAGCGTCAGATCGACCTTTGTAGGAGACCTTTCCATCGTCCAGGCCACGGCGACCATCCACGCGACGCCCAAGAGCACGGCCAGCAGACGAGCTCCATCCAGTGGCGCTGGCGGTCGTAGTGCCAGGCGAGGATCGCCAAGACGAGCACGGCCCAGCCGAAACCGGTGACGACCCTGAGCACGGGATCGCTGCGGCGGACTCCGGGCAGCCGGACGCCCGCTCGCCCAGCCGGCGCGCGGCGTCCGCGGCGGAAGCGGCGGCGCGCCGCAGACGGGAAGGGCCCGCCCTGAGGGACGGCGGGCCCTCGATTCCGTCACGCAGAAAGGCCATTCTATTTGCGCAGCGTCGGCGCCGGCACCTCTTCCAGGGCGCGCTCGACGACCGCCTCTCTGGTCGCTCCCGCGAACTCGGCGTCCGGATCGAGAACGAGTCCGTGGTCCCACACGACATGGGCCAGGGCCTTGACGTCGTCGGGGAGGACGTAGTTGCGGCCCTGCGAGAGGGCCCACACGCGGACGGCGCGAACCATCGAGATCGCGCCGCGCGTGGAGACTCCGACCCGCACGTCCTTCGACGCGCGGGTGGCCTCGACGAGATTCTGGACGTAACCGAGCACCGCTTGCTGGCGAAGTTGTTCGCCGCCCTGCGCGACATCTCATCGACCGCACTGGTTGAAATCACCGGAGGAAGGTCCTTCGAACGGTCCGGCGAGGCCGCGCCCTTGAGGATCTCCACTCCCGCGGCGTTCTGGGGGTATCCCACGGAGGTCTTGACGAGGAAGCGATCGAGCTGCGCCTCGGGCAGCGGGTAGGTTCCGGCCTGCTCCACGGGGTTCTGCGTGGCAATCACCATAAAGCGACGCCTCGGTCTCGTGGGCCACGCCATCGACCGTCACACGGGACTCCCTCCATGACCTCAAAAAGCGCGGACTGGGTTTTGGGCGAGGCGCGGTTGATCTCGTCGGCGAGGACGATCGAGGCGAAAATCGGCCCCTTGTGGAAGTTCCATTCGCCGGTTTTTTGGTCGTAGATCGTCACGCCCGTCGATGTCGGACGGAAGAAGGTCCGGGGTGAACTGGATGCGCGAATGCGTGCCTTGCACGGTTGCCGCGATCGACCTGGCGAGAGCCGCTTTTGCTGGTTCCCGGGCGTCTTCGAGAAGCAGGGTGGCCCCCGCGAACATCGCTGTGAGGGCGAGGGCGAATGACGTCGTCCTTGCCCAGAAGCGCACGGCCGACGTTGCTGACGATCACTCCGAACGTCTCCGCGAACCACGCGGCGTCCTGCTCGGTCACCTGTTCTTGTTGTTGAGTCATGTTCTTCCTGTCGATCTTTCTCGCGCTCTTTTCACGCCCGCGGCGTGCAGAACGCGACGGCCTCGGGCAGCAGAGCGAGGGGCCTCCCGGGAGGCGCCGCCCAGCGCGCCTCCCGGATCGGAGCGCCAGGCAACGGAGTCATGCCCACGCGCTCGCCCGGCATGAGGTCGTTGCAGCGCTGGTCGCTGTCAATCTCTTGCGGGAGGACTGCCTGACCCTGATGCAGTACCTGGCTCGGCCCCCAGTCCGACGTCGTCGATCTTCACCGAGTTCTTCGAGAAATCGACGGACTTCGACTTCTTGATGCCGCTTCCCGTTATGGTGTATTCGCTGGAGGACCCGTTGTGCGAGCCTCCGCTCCACGTGCAGATGACGTCGTCGTCTCCGGGCTCCTCCCAGCCGCAGGAGAACGTGTCCGGCGGCGTCGGCCTGCCGTGGGGACGACAGCGTTGGACGAGGAGACGAGGCTCGTGCGGTTCTCCGAGACGGTGCGCGCCCGAACTGAAGCTTGACGCTCGTCCGTTGGGCGGGCCGCGAACGATCTGGCCCCCGCCGTCGATCCGGTTCCAAGAGCCTCCGCCGTTGGTCGAATACTCGTAGACGAGCTCGGATTCGCGCCAGCCGTTGGTCGCCGATCCGCGGGGCGCATTCGTGATGCTCACCTCGCCGGAGGTTCCCGTCGCCTCGATGCGGCCTCCGCAGAGCGCTGAGCGACCCAGGATCCGAACGGAGCCGGCGTTTGCCGCCGTGGACGAGTTCGGGTTCCTGCTGTTGTAGGCCGTACGGTGAAGCTCACGGGCTGGCTCGAGTAGGCGATGTCCATGAGCAACGGAATTCTTGTTGCCCGCGACCGTCACGCTCTCGCCCGTGCTGGCCTGCACGGTGTAGGGACTCGATCGTTCTGCCGTTGCTCGGCGCGCTCGTCCAGCGCACGGTCGCCTGGCCCTTGCCGTCGCTGCCCGACTTGTTCACCGACGTGTTCTCGACGCTCGCCGAGAAGGCGCCTGGGCGGCCGAAGGGCGTGACGGGCGCCGAGGGCGCGGACGGCTCGGACTGCCCCTGCCTGTTCGTGGCCACGAGGGTCGCTTGAAACCGAGGTCCCGTTGAGGGACGCGGACGGTCGCCGACGTCGCGCCCGGGGCAAGTTGGACGGACTGGCCCGGGGTGACGTTGAGCGTCAACGCCGTCACCGGGCTGCCGTCGGAAGACACGCGGTTCCACGAGAAGGTCACGCTGCCGTCGCCGGGAGTCGCCGTCAGGCCCGCCGGCCGGTTCGGCACGATGTCCATGAGCACGGGCGCCGACCGCGTGGGCGTCGAAGCGCCGACCGCGTTGTAGGCCGTGACCTCGAATACGTGGTCGATGCCGAGAGTCCGCCCGTCCAGCTGGCATTGGGTGACCGCGCCGCAGTGCTTTTTCGTCGCCCTGCGTCACGTCGCGGACCACGACGTCGGTCACGGGCGAGCCGTTGAAATCGATGACCTTCCACATGACCGTCGCGGAGTTCTTGTTCGTCACCCGCGCGCCGAGGATCTGCACCGGAGACGGCTTGCCCAAGACCGAGAGCTTGAACTGGCCGCGCACCGACCTTTCGGCCAGCCCCGTGGCGTCCATAAGCTGATAGGAGACGTAAATGTCCCCCGTCACGTCGGGCGGAATCGACACGGAGACGACGGTTCCCGAGGAGGAGGCCTTTGACTCCCCCGACCTTGCTCGAAACGGTCGGTTGGCCGGCTATCGACAGGGGCTTGTCCGGGAAGGGTTGACGGCGAACTTGGACGCATCGACCTTCGCCGTGCTCCCCGCCTTCACGATCTCCTCGTAGGAGGCGACCTGGATGAGCGGTCTGTCCGTCTTGACGATCGTCACGGGAACCTGGCCCTTGACCGAATTGTGCCCGTCGTCGATCGACGCTTCCACAGCCCTCGCGGAGCGGGCTGCGACTCGGCGTCGGCCTTGACGGAGAGCACGGACCCGGAGACCTTGGCGTCGATCCCTTCGAGCCTTGACCACCTTGTACGTGAAGTCCTTCGGATCGTCGCCCCGGTCCTGGTCGGTCGTCATCGCCGCCAGGTTCGCCGAAACGAGGCTTCGTCGATCCGGCCTCGACCTGCACGGGCGTCGGCGTGAACTCCGGCGGACGGTTGCCGGACGGCTTGACCTCGACCGGAAGCTGCAAGGTCCTGACCAGGCCGCTGCCGTCGTTGCGGTCTTTTCCGTCCGTGACCCGAGGGTGATCATCGTCGGGCCGGAAAAGTCCGACTGCGAGGTGAAGGTGATCGTCCGCTCGTCCGTAGTAGAGAGGGTCGCCGTTCCATCCGACCGAGGCGGCGACCTTGCTGGGGTCGGTCATGATGACGGATCTGCCCGAGCGCGTGAGGATGTAATCGTTGATTTTGATCTTCTTCGGCTTCCCCGGCCTCGGCGACGATCGTCTTCGACGTGTCGACGACGGGCTCGGTCTGCCTGGCCGGGGGCACGCGCACGACGGCGGCCGATTCCATCCCCCGTCGAGTCCTTCACCTTGTAGAGGACGATCACGCGCCTTGTCGGAGGTCTTGATGGTCAAGGACTTGTCGGAGTTGACGGTCACGCCCTCGTCGTCGGATTCGACTTTCTCGTCGTAGACGTCGCCGTCGGGGTCGGTGTCGTTGGCGAGCGTCGACCCTCACCTTGTCCTTGCCGAGGCCTTGTCCCGACTCACCGAATCGTCGCGGGCGATGGGCGCCAGCGCGGGGCGTCGGGCGAGACGTTGACCGTCAGCAGGGCCCTCCGCGAATCCGCCCCTGCCGTCGGTTATCCGGTAGGAGACGGGATAGGAAACCCGCCGTTTTTGGGCGTTTTGACGATGACTTCGTTGCGGCGCTCGGAGACTTTGAGGTCTTGGCCTTGCTCTTGGCCGAACCGGCCATGAGCTTCGGCGTGTCGCCGCTGTCGGGGTCCGAGTCGTTCTGCGTCACGGGCACCGACACCTTCGTCCCGGGCCGCACCCGAACCTGGTCGGAAACCGCGTTGGGCGGCTGGTTGGTCTTCAGCGCCGGAACCACGCCCACGCGCACTCTGGCGTCGCCGTCTTCCCGTACGTGTCGCGCACGATGTACTGGAAGCTGTCGGTTCCGGGCTTGCCGGCCGTGTACTTCAGAGAGTCGCCGCCGACCTCCACGAGGCCGAGCTTCGGCGATTCGCCCGGCCCGACGAGCTCGACCGAGTCGCCCTCGGGGTCGATCCCGTCGAGCGGAACCGTTATATTCAGCTTCTCGCCGACGACGGCGCGGGCCGTGATGTTCTTCGGTATGGGCGGACTGTCCTTCTCGGCGTCGGCGGCCGTGACGGTGATGTTGACGGTGGCCGACTCCGTGTGGCCAAGGGAGTCTTGGACCGTGTACACGACCTTCACCGAGCCGGGCTTCTTCCCCGCCCTGAAGCGAACGACGTTGTCGGAGAGGAAGACCTCCCCTGATCCTTCTGGGCGTTCGACTGCAGGTTCCGGCAGCACGGTCATCTTGAGGGTTGCCGGGGACCTGTCGTTCGCCAGCACGCGCACCGACTCGACGTCTCCGGCCCGGACGACGAGCTGGTCGTCGGCGAGCACGGGCGGGGCCTGTGCGTCCGCCGCGGGCACGGAATGACCTTGACCCGGCCGGTCGCGGTCTGGCTTCCGTTGGAGACGGTGTGGTGAAGGTTTCGGGGGCGTCCAGCCCGGCCGGCGCGCTGACCCTCGCATGCTCGTGGTTGTACGGAGAGACGACGAGCTTGGACCCCGGCTCAGTCTGGACGGACTGGAGCGTGAGCACGCCGCCGCCGGGGTCAGAGTCGTTGGTCAGCACGTCGACGAGGTTCTGGCCTCCGGCTGGCAGCATCGCAATGTCGTTCTCGGCGATCGGCGTCGAGTTGGCGTCGCGCTCGACAGCTTCGACGCGGATGATCCCCATCGACGACGTCGGCCCGTCCGAGACGAAGTACGTCTGGTAGTAGGTGCCCGGCTTGGACGCCGAGACCGTCACGGTGCTCTGATCCGAGGAGGCCTTGGCGGTCAGGCCCTGGGGGCTCGGGCCGAGGCTCACGAGCTTGAGCGAGTCGCCGTTGGCGTCCGTGTCGTTGGCCAGCGGGTCCACCGTGGTCGATTCGCCGGCCACGACGCGCACGAGGTCGCCGTTGGCCCTGGGGGCTGATTGACGCCGTCGGTCACTTCGACGACGACGGAGCCGTTTGTGTCCGCCTGTCCGTCCGGAGACGACGAGGTTGACGTTGCGCACGCCCGCGCCCTGGCCGAGGTCGGAGATGGAGACGGATCCGGTCTCCCGGAACGAGGCGTTCAGCCCTTTCGTTCCGGCGGCGCTCTTGAGGTAGATCTGGTCGCCGTCGGGATCGATCCAATCCCTCGAGCACCTGAAGGGTCGTCGTGCCGCCGGAGGAGAGCTTGGCGCTCGTATTGATCCTTTGCACGGGCGGGGCGTTCTGACTGAACGGGTGGACGGAGACGTTCACCGTCGCGGTCGCCTTGCCCCCGCGCCCGTCGTCGGCCTCATACGTGAAGGACGTCGATCCGGTCGCCCCTTCGGGCACGTCGATCTGCAAAGCCTGCCCGTTGCGTCCCGGCCGGACCGTGCCGAAGGACGGCTGGCTGAGCGCCTTGACCGTCAGGATGTCCCCGTCCTCGTCGTTGTCGTTGAAGGTCACGGGCAGCGTCGTCGAACGCCCGGGCCGGACGCCGAAGGTCGTTCTCCGCCTTCGGCGGGTGGTTCTCGTCCGTCCTGTTGGGGTCTTGCTGCTGAGTGTTGAGGTCGGAGCTGTCTTCCTTCTTGTCGTCGTCGACGTCTTCGCTTTGGTTGATGTTGTTCCAGTCGTTGACCAGAACCATGTCTTTGTCGGGGAGCCACACGTTGCCGTTGGCCACGTCGTTGAGGACGATGATCTTCCTGTTTGTGCGGAAGCGCACGCTCTTGCTCGCTTCGAGCTTCTCGGCGGGGCGCGAGACGTCGTCGGCGTTGCCGTCGCAGTCTCGCACAAAACGTCCGGTGTTGGCCCACGCCGCGTAGGCGCACCCCTGGTGGAGCACCGGAGGGGCCGCGCTTCCCCGCGCGTTCGGGTTGTCCGGGTCGGCGGCTTTCTGCGTGACGGCGCCGTCCTCGAGGGAGACGCGGTACAGCGACGTCGATGAGGCCACGAGCGCGTCCGAGGACTTCGGCCCGGGCTCTTGTAGGCGCAAGCCGTTGCTGTCGCCGAGCGAGACGAGCTTGCCGTCGGGAAGCAGAAGCTTGCCCGAATCGGGGTCGAGCACCACGGGTTTGTCGCCGACCGAGCTGATCTGGAGCCCCTTGACCGAGGCGAGCTCATCCGGGAACTTGTGCTCGATCCGCGTGAAAGCCGAGCCCTCGGCCTGCATCGTGCGCAGAATCTTCTCCTTGGCCGAGACGACGTGGACGGAACCGTCCTTGCCCACGGCCATCGTCCCGTCCTCGACGCCTTCGGTCGTCGGCTCCGCGGCCTCGGGCGAGAAGCTGGGAAGCGACTTGAAGCCCGTCGTCCAGACCTTTCCCGCCTTGGAGTCGATGAGCCCGACCGTGCCGCCGCCCAGCCCGACGCCGTCGATCAGTTCCGAGTTGCTGCTCCGTGCCGATGAGGGACTTGGCCGGATCGACTGCCGCAAGCGTCCCGGCCTCCATGTTGCGGTAGAGAACCGTGTCCTCTTCCTGGAGCACGTCGAATTTGTCGGTCTTCGTCCTGTCGGAGGCGTCGATCGATTGTGAGGGGTAATTCACATGGCCTAGCATGCGCGAACTCTGGTTCGTGACCCACACGCCGCCGTCGTTCAAAGAGAGTTCGGCCCTGTCGATGCCCTGGGACGCGGCGATGGCCGCTCCGTAGACGAGGAGGATCGCCGCAGTCGCCCCGGTTGAGACCAGACGCTGGGTGCGCCTCGAAAGCCCGCGACGGCGGGGCCTCGGGGCATCGCGTGTCAGGTCGCGCGCCAGGTCGCGCGAACGCGGCAAAGACATCCTTTTACCTCCTATTGGATGTTCCGCACGCGGGTGGCGTGTGGGAGGAACCCGCGCACGGCTGAGGCGCCCCGCCCTCTTCGATTATTCGAACAGCGCGAAGGACCCCGCTGTTCAAAAATATATTGCCTTTTGCCCCTAGCTTCCAAGACGCCTTCCCCGCTTTCGCGAGCCCAGCGCTCGCGGCCCCGATCGAGCATCGCATCACGCCGCCGCCCCCAACCGAAGGCGCCCTGCCCGCCTCGTCGCCCCACCTCGTCGCCCCGCCCTTCACTCCGCGCCTCGTCGCCCCACCTCGTCGCCCGCCCTTCTCGCTCCGCACTCCGCGCCTCGTCGCCCGGCATCGGTCCCGTCGCCCGGCATCGGTCCTGTCGCCCGCGCCGCCCACCGGCCGGCCAACCGCAGCGGACGCGCTTTCAGCCGACGTGGAGGCTTCGCGCGCTTGCGCACCAAAAACGTGCTCAAAGTGGAATGATTCGGCTTAAACACAAGGAAACACGACCTTCGTCCCGGCCTCCGCCTCGCTCGATCCGGCTTCTTCCCCGATCGCGCGGAACGAACAGGTGGGCTTTTGCCGCCATTTCGGGAAGAGAATGACCGCATGGGTTTCATCGACTGGGCATTCGACGTCGCGGCGGCGCACCCCGACTTTCGACGGGCGCGCTCATCGACGTCGACGGCGAATGGCTTGACATTCTGCTGCTCGACGGCCGCACGTTCCGCTTTCGCCCCGGCCAAATGATCGACGAGTCGAAGCCCGAACCCGTCCGCCGCAAGCTCCTCGACCGCCCTCATTTCCATCGGCGTCGCCCGCGCCGAGTCCGCCCCGTCCGAGTCCGCCCCGCCGAATCCGGGCCCTCGAATCTTGGCCCTCCACGTCTGCGCGCTTTGAATCCGACGCGTCCGATGCGGGCGAGCCCGAGGCCGACGCGGCCTTCGACCGGTCTTCGGGCCTGAGTCGTTCGACGAGGCCCCGCCGGAGGACGAGCCCTCCGCCGTCGCAGCCGAACGCCTCGAGCCGTTGGACGCAAGCAGCGGAGAGTCTGTGCTGGCCCACATCATGCCGATCGTGCGCAGCGCCGACTACTTCGTCGCCTCCCACGACCACGCGCGCGACGACTCGATGATCTACGTCCCCCTCACGCCTTTCGTCGGCGCAGGCATAGCGATCGACGGCCGCGACCTCATCACGCCCATGTACTTCTCCGACGCCGAACGGCTGGGGCTTCCCACCGACATCGTCGGTTTCTTCCAGCAGGCGCTCATGCATCTGCGGACCTCCGACCTGACCAACGGCCAGCCTTCCGTGCAGGTTCAGCCGGGGACTCTCGCGGGAGCGCAGATTTTCGAGTTCGCCGGCCCTCCCAGCTATCAAAGCTCGTGGTTCATGGACGTCGAAATGGCGCTCACCGTGGCCGAGTCGCTCAGTTCCGTCCACGATGACGGCCTCGCCTTGTTCGTTCCCGCCTCGCGCGACCTGGCGTTCGTGGTGATGGCCGACGATCCGCATCTCGCCCCGCTGTTCCAGTATCTTTCGCGGGCCGCGGCCGACGCCGAATCGATCTACCCCCTTCCGCACGTTGTGACCGGCGACGGGTGGAGCGAGTGGATTCCGATGAACGACCATCCCGCCGCCCGCATCCTTTCCAAAATCCGCGCGCGCTCACGGGCGGCGATCTACAGCGTGCAGGAACGCGAGATGCGCACATGGCCGAACGATTTCGGAAGGCTGGCGCCCTTCGAGGTGATTCGCGACGGCGCTCTCACCTCCTCCGCGACGCGTTGGACGTCCCTCGACGGCTTCGGATCCGTTCCCGACGCCGAGTACATCGATTTCGTGCGCCAGAGGTCTCCCCATCCGTGGGACGCTGAGACCTCCGACCGCGTGCGGCTCCGAACCCAGGTGGCCCGCGACGTCTGGCACGAGGGGCTGTCCCCCATGCACAACGTGTGGCCCCCGCGCTGGAACGTCGCCGGCTTTCCCGACGACGCCCAGATGGCCGCCCTCAAGGAGGCCTCGACTCGCGAGTTCTGAGCGGAGCGCATGGCTCCGCGGTCCGCTGAGTCCGCTAGTCCCCGCTAGTCCGTGTTTCTCCCCCATTTCCCCGCGTAGAACCGGCCAAGGGTCTCCTCTTTGAAGTCCGCGTAGTCGCCCGCTTCGATCGCCGCGCGGATCCCGTCGACGAGCTGCACGGTGAAGTGCTCGTTGTGGATCGTCGCGAGTGTGGAAAGAGCATCTCTTTGGCTTTGTACAGATGGTGGAGGTAGGCGCGTGAGTAGTGCGTGCACGTGTAACAGCCGCATCCGGGCACGAGCGGGCTGAAATCGCGTCTGAACTGGGCCCGCGTGAGATTGAACCTCCCGTCGGGCGAGTAGATCGCGGCGTTGCGGGCGACGCGGGAAGGGTTGACGCAGTCGAACGTGTCGGCCCCGGCCTCCACCGCCGCGAAAAAATCGTCCGGCTCGGAGATCCCGAGGAGGTGGCGCGCCCGATCTTCGGGCAGTTCCTGCGAGGCCCATCCGACGATCGTCCCCAGATTTTCCTTCTCCAGCGCCCCTCCGATGCCGAAGCCGTCAAATCTCTGCCCGTCCGCTTCCATCGCGCCGAGGTCGCGGGCGGCCTTGCGCCGCAGATCCTCGTACTGGGCACCTTGGACAACCCCGAAGAGCTGCTGGTATGGCTTGCCTTCGCGCTCGGCCGTGAGTGCGCGATGGGCCGCCAGACACCGCAGCGCCCATCGCCTCGTGCGTTCGAGGGCCTCCTCCTGGTAGGCGCGGGAGTTGAGCAGCGTCGTCAGCTCGTCGAGGCGAAGATCGCATCCGCCCCAAGCTCGTGCTGGATGCGCATTGAGACTTCGGGCGTGAATCGGTGTCGACTTCCGTCGAGGTGGGAGCGAAACCACACGCCGTCGTCGTCGACGTCGGCCAGGCGTTCCTTCGACGGCGCCACCGTCCCGTCAGCGTGCGAGGAGCCCGAGAACTCCTCGGAAAGGACCTTTTTGAAGCCCGACCCCAAAGACAGGACCTGAAACCCGCCCGAGTCGGTGAACGTCGGGCCGGGCCAGTTCATGAATTTTTCCGAGCCCGCCGGCTTCGTCGACGATGTCGGAGCCCGGCTGCAGGTACAGGTGATAGGCGTTGGCGAGCACGGCCTGCGCGCCGACGTCGGCAATCGCCTCGGGCGCCACCGCCTTGACGGTGGCTTTGGTTCCCGACCGGAACGAAAGCGGGTGTGGCAATCTCGCCGTGCGGGTGGCCAGCACTCCCGTGCGGGCAAGCGGGTGGGCGTCTAAGCGGGCTCGAATCTCAAACGTCATCTCGCATTCTCCTTGCCGTCGGCCTCGAGAAACCCGCTCTTCGCACGAAACCCCCACTCGCACGAAACCCGCTCTTCGCATGAGGCCTTCTCTTCAGGAGGATTTCGCATACGCGGGGTCCGTCTTCTTGACGAATCCGATGACGGCGTAGGTCAGCGGCAGGGAAAACGGCTTCGACGCCGACTTTGTAGGCGAAACCGACGAGCATGAGGTTGAAGATCGTGGCCCATCCCGCGTTCCCGGTCCATGCGATGAGGCAGAAGACGGCGGTGTCGGCGGCCTCTCCCACCACGGTCGATCCGAGCAGGCGCGCCCATAGGCGTTTCTCTCCGAACGTCTTTTTGATCTTGACGAGCACAAGGGGAGTTGAGGAGTTGGCCCGCGAGGTATCCCAGCAGCGAGGCGGCGACGAAGCGCGGCACCTGGCCCAGAACCGCTTCAAAAGCCTCCTGGTTCTTGTAGTCGGGGTCGGACGGCGCGATCTGAACGAGCCAGAAAGTCAAAGACGCCAGAATCTGAACGACGAATCCGGTGACGATGACTCTGCGCGCCCGCCGAAAACCGTAGACTTCGGAGAGGACGTCGCCGAGTATGTATGTCAGCGGAAGAGGATGGCTCCGCCGTCGAACACCAGGTGCGCATGAAAAAGCCTCCAACGGATACGTCTACGCCGATGAGTTTCGTGGCGGCGATGTTGGACAGCAGAAGGAATGCGACGAAACATACTGCGACGATGTCGAAGTATCCTAGGCGGGCATAACGGTGGCTCACGGAGAACTCCTTTAAACAGGGCATTCGGTGCGGGATGCGGGGTTCGCCCCGCGCTGCCACCACGGGGGCCGGTTTGAAACCGAGACGTCGAATCGCTCCGCCGTCCTCGTAGAGTGTAGCGCCGCACGCGCCCGACGCGAAGCCTGAACTCGCGATCGCCGTGCGTTCAATCGTCTTTCGCGGCCCATCTTCACACCCCGTGCCTTCGCGTTCCAATGATTGTTCCATCTGGCCGAGTGAAGACGAATCCGCCGTCGTGGTGGGCGACGGTCGTCATCTCGCGATGGACGAGGGCATGGTGATGCCAACACAGGAGGACGGCGTTGGCCAGGTCTGTCGCGCCTCCCTTTTTCCAGGGCAAGGCATGGTGGATCTGACCGTGCTGGATCGTCTCCGAGCACCCCGGGTACCGGCAGGTTCGATCTCTGGCGATTACAGCGCGAGTCTGCCCAGAGTGTGAACAAACGCTTGCTTCGCCCCGCGTCGAGAACTTCCCCGGTCGCAGAGAGCACGATGCGGCCAATCGAAGAGTCGCATGCCAGCCGGGCAAGCTGAGACATCGACAGTGCGGTTCCATCGTCAAAAGCGGCCGGCTCTGCTCCGGCCAAAGCCTTCAGATCGATTGCAGAGGGAATGACCGCCAAGAGGGGCCGAGCTTCTTCCGTTGCCGGCGAACCTTTTCCAGACACGCGCCGGCCGCCCCCTGACCGTCCGTCTCGACGCACCGCCCCGAAGCATCGCGGTTCACACCGTCATTGGCCCCACCTGCTTCGGCGGCGCCGACGCCGCGCGCGTCGACGCTTCCGGTTGCTGCGACGCCGCTTTTGGACGTTGAGAGCGAACTCTCCAGAAAATCGTTTGCGTTGAGGGCAGGACAGCCGCCGACAGCGTTTTCAAGCGCTATAAAAGTCGCCAGGGAACATGAACCAGACAAATGCGGGCGGATGCGAGCCCCGGCTGCCAGAGTTCCCTCATCGAGGGCGGACGCTGGCAAGCTCGACAAAGGGCTCCGGCGCGCCGTTCCGGCAGAGTCCGCGTGTCGTCAGCGCTCTTTCTCCCCCATGAGCGCGCTCAACGCCGTGTCCACGAGAGCCGAAGTCTCGCTGGAAAGCCAACCGCTGACGCGCATTCCCCACCCCGACGGGGAAAAGACAACCTTCTCCCGCGCAGCTTCGTCTTTCTCCGCCGCCACTCCCATGGCAGGGTCCTCCCGCAGGGCGCGCGCTCTAAGCCGCCGCTCAGATTCACGCGGAGCAGACCGACGCGCCCACTGAACTATCTCTTCTTGAACCCCCTCGCGGCGAAGCGACTCTCGCAGAGCGGGCGTGGAAAAACGCTCGCCGAACGCCGTCGACATGCTCGGCGAACACGTCTCCCGACTCCAGCGCGGCGGCCATGACCGGCAACTCCTCGCCCAAAGATTGAGCGCGGGCAATTTCACGGGCGGCTGCGGCGAGCGCGACTGCCCGAGGCCCTTCTCGTTCCAACGGACCAGCGTTCGCTCGCCTGAAGCGCGCCAGCTGCCCTTTCTCCAATCGCAACGAGCCAGCGACCTCCGCACCGCTCCCAGCCGCGAGGCCAGTCCTGCCAACGCCTCGGCACCGGCAAGAAGCTCCTCGTCAGAAGCCTTTGACACGTCCAGACCGGCCAAAACCGAAATGTCGGCCTTCAATCCGTTCCACAGACTCACCCACACCGGATTTTTCGACCTCGATCGAACGATCTTCCGCCGTCTCCGGCGCAGGCAAAAGCCTTGAGAAGCGCCACCCCTAGCCGGGCAAAGAACGCCCGCCACATCGACGTCGTCGAGAGCCATTATGCCCGCCTCCTTCCGCAAGATCCCCGGCGTCACCCTCTTCTCCATTGTACACGGAACCTGATATGGTTTCAATTTTTGTTCGATATTTTCTATGCTTATCTCGCAAAGTCGACCTTTGCAGGACGTCCGACGACGACGCCTCCGCACCAGCCGCGCGACCTCCGCCCGCACAAGCCGCGCATCACACGCCGCTACCGCAACACGCACGGCGCACGCCGCCAACGACGCCGCACACAGCGGCGATTCCGCCAAAGCCAGACCGCTCCACCCGATCGTCGTTGGCCGCTCGACAACAGGCGGGAACGGCGACAGAGCAAACTGGGCGGCAGGCGGCAGCCCAACTGGCCCCGCACACAATCGACGAAAAATCCGTGATTTGGGAGCTTCTCCGCCAGTCCCCGCATCAGAGATCTGGGGCACCGTTGCAGTAGAGCGCCCATCACCGGATCCCAGCGCACTGAGACTCACCCGCACACAGGGTCAAAGGCCCGAACAGCCCTGGAACGAACCCTAGAACCCGATGTGCAAAAACCGCCGCACGGTCGGCCGGGCTCACAGCCTGCGAAATCGCGCCAGATCCTTGCCGTCGCGATACCCGACGCTCTGCCCGGGAAGCAGGAAGGCGTCGGCGGAAAGCAGGTAGTCGACCACGTTTGAGAGCATCGCATAGACCTCTTCCTCGCTGTGCAGGGACCCGACCACCTCAAGGTCGAGATGCCCGAACAACGGCAGTCCCAATGTCCGGCCGTAAACGAGGTCCGGCTTGGACACCGGATTCCCACCACAGCGGGATCGGGGCCTGCCCGCTTGCTCAAGAGGTCCGCAAGTTCGACAACCATCCGCGGAGGCTGCACGACGCCGAGCTCCGGCCGGAGCGTCCCACCGCAGACCCTCGCGCATGAGCGCGTCGAGCCACCTCCGCGAGAGACGACGTGCGCGGTCAGCGCGCCGCCTCAATCCCACCCTCGCGAGGAAGCCCCTTCAGTTCCGCGATCTCCTCGCCGGTGAAACCCAGGATCCTCGATCCGCCCGCATCCGCCGCCCGATCGCCGACTTCGCCTCCCGAACCGCCGGCTCTCGCCCAGCCCCGCTCCGGCCTCAAAGCCTCCCGCCCCAGCCCCAGAACCTCCCGCTCCAGCCCCAAAACCGCCGATGTCCTCCATCGGCGCGAAGCAGAGTCAAGGCGACATGAAACTGTGCGCGGGAAGCCGCCCCTGTTCCGGCACAGCCTCCCCGGAACAGGGGCTCAGCAGCACGACGACGTCGCGCAGCGCAAAATCGCAGAACTGCCGCCCTCCTCCCATTCGAAGCGACGCTCTCATTCCACAGCGCGTCCCCACGCGCGCCGCAGCCGCCTCAAGGTCGATGGGGCGGTAGACAGAGCCGTCGCGGAGAAAGTCTCCGGGGCGTCGGGATGGATCATCGAAACGAACTCGGTCATGCCGCCCTCCATGCCGAAACGGGTCGAAACCACGGGAACCACGGACAAGTCGAAACCGCACAACGGCTCGAAACCGCCGAACAAGTCGAAACCGCTGCAACGGGTCGAAAGCGCCGGAATGAGTCGGGATTCGGCCGTCTAGGCCAACGGCGCCTCGACAGACCGCCAACGCTTCGACATGCCGACGGCGTCGAGCAGGGCGGCTTCCACCCAATGTCGAGCAAACGAAAACGCCGAAACAGGCGTGGACGAAAAGAAAGCAAGACATAGATAAGGCTGGGTGGTTCGAATCGACAGCAGCGGAAACGAACCACCCAGCCAGTGGCAAGGAATCCGGGATTTCCACGCTCACCTCATTTTGGGACGGATGCGTCTTGCCATTGCGCGCACCCGATGGGGGCGCAAGCTCTATGAAGTTGTGCTGTTCTAATGATATACCGCAGACACGCGATCCGCAGCAACCGTGGGTCTAAAAAGTTTAGGCACTCTTCGACCGACATCACAAATCGACTTAGCCGACAGTGAAATTCATCAGAGGTCTGCCAGGCGCGTGTAGACCCTCGACGAGACTCTTCGGGAGTTCCAGGGGTTGTCGACTCACGAAGCCAAGCTCGTCGTCCTCAAGCCTCTCCAAAGTGGCGTACTGGTTGGACAGCAGCGAAGGGTTCACGAAGTGCCCTCGCCTCTTTCCATCCTCTCCGCGTTGAGGTCCTCGGGCGGCGCAACGTGCGCGAAGACGGTTCGAGCGCCATTTTCACGCAAAGTGTCGCGATACTTGCGCTTGAGCGCGGAGCAGGAGACGACGGTCGAATGGCCGACGGCGTTCTCCGCCCGCATCCAGTCTCGAAGTGCCTCGAGCGCATGGCTGGCGGTCGGCGTCGTCGAGGGGAAGCCCCGACGCCCTGCTTCGTCGCGGTTCGCCTGCGTGGAACTCGTCGCCCTCGGCGTATAGCGCAGCCGAGCTTGCCTCCGAGCATCAGCGCCGATCGTTGTCTTTCCAGAGCCCGCAACGCCCCGAGACAACGATGTTGACGGGCCCTTTCGCCCGCGGCGGCGCTGGCGGGAGTGTGGGATGTCGGTTCGCTCATCGCTTCCTCGCTTTTCGCTTTCCGGCGGAGCGGCGCCCGCCGCATTGCTTGTACCGTGCTCTACGGTATCCCATTACGCAAGGCCGCGGGTATATGGGCTTGTCAACTTTGACGCAATGCACGCCCGCAGTTCAGCCCTGCGCCCTTCCCAGGTCCGCCGCCGTCGCCGTCCAAGTTCATGAAGTACGGGCCGCGCGCAGCGAGTTCGAGGGCGTACATCGGCCTCCAATGCCTCCAGGGCGCCTTTGACAAGTAGTCGTTGGTGAAGCGCATGTCGTCGGAGACTTCCGTGACGCAGAATTCGGGGATCTTCAGGTCGACGACGGTGCGAGCCTCTCGCATTCGGCCACGATGAGCCCCTCGTTCTGGCCGGCGAACACGTCGAATTCCCAGCCGTCCTCGTCGTACCAGAGCGAATAGCGATTCTTCAAGATAACGGTGGGGCAGCGCCGGATGATCTGGGTTGCCACGGCGAGGTCCAAGCTGGATTCCATTTCGTAGCGCTCTACCTTTGGACGGCCGGCGACTTCACCGCCATCGAGGCGGAGGCCTCGTCTTCGGCGTCGGCCAGAAGCCCGGTGAGAAGCCGGCGTTCGTAAGCGCCCAAATAGTCCGTCGCCCTCGTCGAAGGCCGGGCACTCGACGGCCCTTCCAGGAAAGGCGATCCTCACGCGCACGGCGTAGCCCGTCCTCGGCGAATACGTACGCCCTGAACGATCACCCGCTTCGAGCCGTGCAAAACCACATCCCTTCGGCAGCGCACGCACCAAGAACTTGCGCTCGAACTCGAATTGAAGGTCGACGTCGTCGGAATCGCTCATATCTCAAGGATACGGAAGTCGGGCGAAGGTCTCACGGACAATCCACGCTCCGACGGCGCCGACGCCCGGCGAAGCCGTCCGCCCGCAGTCCACGAAGGATTTCGACAAGATGCCGCGGATCGTTGCGCCACAGGTCCCGCAGAGCCGCCGTACGCCCACAGGCATCCGCGGACGACGGCGAACTCCGTCCGAGACAGCGCACCTGCCCCTACTCCTGAGGTCTCGTCTGAAAGCTCCGCCGAGCGCATGCACGCCGAGCGAAACGGCGTAGGCAACGACGGTGAACACTGCGACTCCGCTGTATCCGGTGAACCTGGACAGCAGGTAGCCGCCAATGGCTCCGCCGATGGTGGCGCCCGCATACATGGCGGCGCTCGCTAGCGACGATACGGTGCCTCGGGCCAGATCGGTGTGACTCTGAAGCTCGCTCATCAGCACAGGAACAGAAACCGCCGACGAGCATCGCCACGGCCAGGACGATTGACGGCCACCCACATATTGGACACGAAAGCAGTGCCGAGGTAAATGGGCGCTGAGGGCGATGATCCCGAACAGAAGCGAACGCCTTTCCCCAGGCGTGCAACAAGCCGCGACCCCGTCAAAGGAGCCGATGGCGTTGCCAAGGCCGATGATGATCATCGCCGTGCCGATCGCGTTCTGATCGGCGCCAAAGTCTTTGTGCCAGCCACGATCCAATGAAAGACAGGGCGGTGAAGTTACCGGTCTGGAAAGAGCAAGTATGCAATCAGCGACAGCAGGAGAGAGGTGCGAACGGGCGACGTGTGCGTAAGGCGCGAATAGTCTGCCGCCGGAGGTCATGGGCGCCACATCTCGAAACCCTTATAAAGAATCGTCCACAGCACGGCACTGGACGCGGCAATCGCGAAAGAACGGAATGCGCCATCCCATTGAGGACAAGAAGGAAGCGATCGGGATGCCCGCCACTTGGGCGATCGTAAGCCCCGCAGTCGCATACCCCATGGTTTTGACAATTGCTTTTGGCGGCACGGTCACCGGGATCGACGCCCATATCTCGCGGTGCGACGAAGGCGGCGGCAACGCCCGCAAGCGAGCGTGCGGTGAAAAGCGACCAGAAACCCCACGTGCAACCGCAAGCCGCAGTGAAAACGCCGAATCCGACCAGCCCGGCAGCAAAACCTTGCGGCGGTCCAGACGATCGGAGATGGGACCCGCAATGAGAGCAAATAGCGTAACCGAGAGCATAAGCTGAAAAACTGAGCCAGCTGAACGAGACACGCTCACCCCCGAATTCCCGTTGAAGCAGGGGAAGCAGCGGAGCCGTGAGGAACGTATCCGTGCCGATGACGAATAAGGTGGAGAAGGAGAGCAGGCGCATCGTGGGTTCGGACGCGGGCGTGAACTGCGAAGGGACAGTCATAAGTGCACCTTTCAGGCTGCCCCACAAGCCGTGGCTAGGCGGCCGGACACACTCAAAGGGCGAGCCAAACTTGCGGATCGGGAGATCGGGTCGCCAACGCGTGCCGACGACGGCGCCCCCATCCTCATTTCGAAATTTCTCGAAATAATGATCCATCCGCGCTTTTACAGCTGTCAAGGGCTAACTCACGTCAGTCGCCCTTGGCGGGCCCCGTCATTGAGGGAAGGCCGCTCCGCCGGGCCGTTCGCGTCGATGCACTCAGGCAGGCCCGCCCGTCATCGAGGGAAGGAGCACTGCATCTGCGACGGTAGACTCGAGTCGAAGTCGACGAGAGGTCCAGCAGTGGGAAAGAGAAGCTGCATCATCCGGCTCGGGACGCCATCGAGCTTGACGGCGTCCTGAGGCGCGCTGTCCGACCTGATCCGCCGCGACATCCTTCGGAAGATCGCATCCAACGGCCCCTCAGGTTTGCGGCGATTTCGACTACGACGTCGCACCGTCGACCATGTCCTACCACTGCAAAGTGCTCCGAGAGTCGGGGCTCGTGCACACCGAGGCGATCGGCAAGCACCGTCAACTCACACGCCGCGACGAGGCCATCGAAGCCCTTTTTCCCCGGCCTTCTCGAGTCCGTGGGGCTGCCTCCCGGCCAGGGGCGGTGACCAGAGCACAGAGAGCACAACGAGGACGCTGAGACCCAAAAACGCCCGTAGCGCCCAGCACGCGCTGAGTCACAAGAGTCCAACGGGCATGTCGCCCCTCCTCCCGAAAACACGAATCCACCCGCCTCGCGCGAACTGGAATACCCAGATCAGCAGATCGACAGGAGCCAAAGGGACCGGAAAGAATCAGGCAGACCGAGAGGTTCGGAAGGCTCCAGGTAGCGGCGGGAAAGCCGGGATCCTCCGCGGACGAATCCACACCGGCGCGCCGGGGCAAAATTGCCATGGACAATCAGCTTCCCACCGGAGTCGATGTGGTGGTCGCCGCCCAGACCCTCGGTTCGACGATCCGCCGCACTCCGCTCGACATGTCGCTTCGCCTTTCGGGCATTCGCAATCAGGACATTCTGCTCAAACGCGAGGACATCCAGGTGGGCCGCTCCTACAAGGCCCGCGGCGCGTACAACTTCATCTCGAGGCCTGAGCGCCGAAGAGCGCGAGGCGGGCGTTGTGTGCGCATCGGCCGGAAACCACGCCCAGGGCGTGGCCTTCGCGTGCAGGCAGTTGAAAATCCATGCCAAGGTCTTCCTGCCGTCCACGACCCCGCGGCAGAAGCGGGCTCGCATCGCGGACATCGGGGGGCGGTGGATCGAACAGGTCATCGTGGGCGCGACTTTCGACGAGGCCTCCGCGGCGGCGCAAGAGCATGCGCGCGAGCACGGCGCGACCTACGTCCACCCCTTTGACGACCCGCGCACAATCGCCGGCCAGGGAACCGTGGTCAAGGAGATTTTCGAGCAGGCGTCAGAGCCTCCGGCGGCCGTGGTCGTCCCCGTGGGCGGCGGCGGACTCCTGGCGGGAACCGCGATCTGGCTGCACACGTTCCACCCCGAGGTGAAGGTCATCGGCGTCTGAACCGGAGGGCGCGCCTTCGATGCGCGCGGCCCTCGACGCGGGGCATCCGGTCACCCTGTCCCGCATCGACGGCTCGCCGACAGGACGGCGGTGGCGCGGGCCGGAGACATCACCTTCGAGATCGCGCGCCAGTTCGTCGACGAGATCGTCGTCGTCCCAGAAGGCGCCCTGCACCGAGATGCCTCGAGCTTTACCAGGTCGAGGGCATCATCGCCGAGCCGTCCGGGGCATTGGCAAGCGCCGCCGTCGCCCGTTTCCTCCCTCGACCTTCCTGACGGCCCGGTCGCCTGCGTGGTCTCGGGCGGAAACAAAGCGACGTCTCGCGCTACGCCGACATCGTGGAACGCCCGAGCGTCTACGAGGGCTACGCCACTATTTCCCTCGTCACCTTCCCCAAAGCCCGGGGCGCCCGCCATTTCCTCGACGGCGTGCTGACCGACGGCGAGGACATCGTGCTTTCGAGTTCACGAAGAAGACAACCGCGAGACTGCACCCGCCCTCGTCGGCATTGAAATCCAGGAGCCAGAGCGGATCGGCGAACTCTTGCCCGCATGGAGGAATCCCTCTGAGCATCAGCTCGAGCTGGGACTCCCCGGTGTTCTCTGTTCCTCCTCTAGCGCGTCCTCGCCTCCTCGTCTGGTGCGCCTGCTCTCCTCGTCTGGTGCGTCCTCGCCTCCTCTAGCGCGCCCCGCGCCGGCCGAGTCACCTTCGGCGCAATGGGAATCTGCGCCAGCAAGCAGAGCGCGCCCCGCGCCGGAGGGGTCGCCGCCAAAGTCGCCCGGTCGCGCCGACGCCCCGCCGGCCCAGGGCACCGTCCGATCGGAACAGGCGTACGCCCGGCGTCGCCCGCCGATCCCGACCGGCCGCCGCTTGGCTTTTCCGAAGGCAGCGCGCCGCTCTAAAACGACGTAAACTACGACGAGAAGGACAAAGGAAGGACTCCCATGGGCCTGAAGAAATTCGTCGCCAAAATACATGCGCTCTCGCGATGGACCTGCGTCACCGATCCGCTTCCGGAAAAAGGTTGTTTCTCATCGGCGCTCCGCACACGTCAAATTAGGGACGGATTCTTCAGCTGGTCATGGCATTCTGGTCGATCGACCGGAACTACAAGTTTCTGGTGAAAGAATCGCTCGTGAAAAATCCTTTCACGCGCCCCTTGATCAAGCTCGCACACGGAATAGCGGTCAATCGCTCGTCAAGCAACGGAAACCGTCGGCTCCATCGTCGAGGAAGCGAAGAACAGCGACGAATTCGCCCTCGTCATCGCCCCGAAGGGGACGCGCGCCAATCGCGAGTATTGGAAGTCCGGCTTTTACCGCATCTGCCTTGAAACGGGACTTCCACTTCAGCTGGGCTTCGTGGACAGGCAGCGGAAAGAATACGGCTGGCGCCACAGCATCGTTTTGACGGGCGACGTCAAAGCCGACATGGAGAAAATCCGGTCCTTCTACGAGGGCAAGCTCGGCAAGCGGCCGCAGTACAGCAATGTTCCCAGGCTTAGGGCCGAGGACGACGCCGAAGCGCGCGAACGCCTGCTGGGCGAAATGCAGGGGCGGTTCAATAGGGCTCAGACACCGCGCTAACTGTCAGTTTCGCGCAGTGCCAAAGCCTCAATCCTCGCCACCGGCGCGCGGATGCCGCATCGCCGTTGACTCACTCCAAGACGTCCAGAAAACCGGACGTCCTGGAGACCATTATCTGATACGCGGAGCGGCGCACTGAACTTCGCGAGCGCGTACGACATTGAGCATCGCGCCACGTTTGCACGGGCATCACCGGATTCGGCGGCACACTTTGCCTCCGCTGCATATCGCGCCACGTTTGCACGGGCATCTTTCGTCCGCGCTGATTCGCCTCCGCCGCCTCATCCCGCCACCCTCAGGCCCTCACCGTCCCGTTTCGGCGCTCGCATTTTTGGCCTCCATTGCCTATCGCGCCACCCTCAGGCCCCTCACCATCCTGTTTCGGCGCTGCACCTGCCTTCGCCGCATATCGCGCCGCGCTCAGGCCGGCATCGCCCCGTTTCGGCGGTTTCGCCGCGCTCGCTTGGGCAACACTGCTCGGCGCGCCGCTCCACACTTCTGCCGATTTTAGGTTAAAAAGGATTAACCTATTGCCATGGGCACATCCGATTTCAATCCATCTCGCGGGCCGCGTCGGCGAAACCAGAAAAAGGCCTCGCGGAACCGAGCGCGCAGCCGAAACGCGGCGAGGCGTCCGGCGAACAAACGGCGGACGGACACACGAGCCCGTCTGGCGGCGGCAACCGTCGAATCATCGACGCCTCGGCTGGCCCTCGGTGACTCTAGCCGTGGCAAAGCGTGCTCGATCCGACTCCTGCGATGTACAAACACTTTCCGGACAAGGCGGCTCTTTTCGAGGCCGCGCAGGAAGAGATATCCGGCAGGCTCGGCGCGCTCGCGGACGCAGCGGCGAGAGCCCCGTCGATTCGATTTTCGACATCGGCGAACGCCTCATCGTGCATTCGGAAGAGCACCCCAACCTCCTCGAATTCCGCGTTCTTCGGCCCCTCGAGCAACAACACGTCCGCTGTCGACGCTGGGCGGGGGCCGCTGGGAGCTGCTTGCCTTTGTCCACCGTGAGATCGGGCGGCTTGTCGAGTCCCAGCATCTGCCCCTCGTGGCGCAGCCCCGACGAAGCCGGGCGCGACCTGTTCGTGAGCCCATGGTCTTTCATTCAGGGCTACTCGAAGCTCGTGACGTCCGGAACCGTTCGCCATCGGAGCGCTTTTCTCAAAGCGGCGTTGAGGTCCGTGCTGTCGATTGCGACGGCGCAGACCTCCGCCGAAGAGCCCCGGAGCCCGGCGGAAGAGGAGCAAGCAGCCCATAAAGAAAGGGGAGATTGCCTCGACAAGAAATGAGCAAACGCAGAAAACCCGAATCGACCCGGCAACTGAATGCCAACCTGACAACCGAATGCCAACACGGCAAACAAATCCGATGCGGACAGGCCGGCGCACGAAACACATGGAGCGATGCGCCGCAAACCGTTCCGCACTGAGACAAAGAAAGGAAGAACAATGTCTCACACCCTAGTCGTTTACGGCCACCCGTACAGTAAATCCTTCAATCACGCGATCCTCGAAGCAGTCACGGCCGGCCTAGACAAGGCGGGCAAGAATTACAAGGTAATCGACTTGCACGCCGACGGCTTCGATCCGAACTATTCGACCGAGGAGCTGTCCCTTTACAGGAAGGGCGAAACGGCCGATCCGCTTGTCACAGCGGGTACCAGAAGCTGGTCGACGAGGCAGACTCCCTCATCGTCCCTGTCCCCCTGATTTGGTGGTCCTATTTGATGCCCAATGTCAAAGGGTTCTTCGACAAGGTCAGCGAAAAAGCCATGGGCCTACATCGAAACCAAGACCGGGCTCAAGGGCAAACTCCAGCATCATCGGCAAATCGTGGGTCATCACCACCGCCATCGCGCCGAAGTGGTATCTGCGGCTGTTCGCGGGCAACCCGATCAAGGGAACGTTTATTTCCACGGTCATGAAGTCCCTCGGATTGCGCAATGTCCGTTGGACCCATTTCGGCCAGGTCAACAAGCAGGGCGGCGGTCGCCACGAGAAGTTTCTGCGCGAGATCTCGCGAACAAGCCGGAAGTTCGGCGTTTGAGGCTCAGCGCGCCGGCCGGACAACCGCTTGGGCGAGGAGGTCGAGGCCTCGCTCCGCCTGAGCGGTTCCGGGAGAGAGGTTGACGAGCATGACCTCGTCGGCGCCCGTCGTCGCCTCGAATCCGTCGAGGAACCGCTTGGCGTCCCCGCCCGTGCCAACGGCCGTATACTTCAGCATCCCGACGATCTGGTCGGCTCTGCCGGACGCAATGCTAGGCGTCTCAGATCGGCGTCGGAAATCTCCTCGGCGCCCTTGGCGAACATCCTCACGCGACGTCGAAGGACCTCGGCGTGCTGGACTTTCGCGGCCTCCTCCTCATCCGCCACAATGAAATTCGCGGCGGCGATCGCGTAAGGTTGCGCGCACTGCTCGCTGGGCCGGAAACGGGCGCGGTAGACGTTGATCGCCTGCTCCGCATCTCCGGGGCGAAATGGGACGCAAAGGCATACGGCAAGCTGAGCGCGGCGGCCAGCGCGCGCCGAAAGCGAGGATCCGAGGGATGCAAAGCGGCACCTTGGACCCCTGCCCAGGGTTGGCGTTCACGCCCGGCGTGACCGTCGCGTCGGCGAGGTAGCCGCGCAGCTCCTGCGACGTCGTCGGGGAAGTTCTCGGCTGCGTTCGGATCCCTCCTCAAGGCGCGGAGCGTTCGCGGGTCGGTGCCCGGCGCCCTTCCCAGGCCCAGGCCGATGCGCCCGGGATAGAGGGCTTCGAGGGTGCCGAATTGCTCGGCGACGATGAGCGGGGCATGATTGGGAAGCATCACGCCGCCCGCGCCAAGCTTGATCTTCGAGGTTCGCGCGGCCACATGGGAAATGAGGCGCTAGCCGGCGCGGAGGAAGCGATAGTCGGCATGTTGTGATGCTCGGCGTACCAGATGCGTTCGAAGCCCAGGCGCTCCGCCCGCTGCGCCAAAAGAACGGACCGGGCAAAGGCGTCCGAAGGCGTTTCGCTCGGTCCGACGAAGGCCAGATCGAGGAGGGAGTATACGGTCATCGCGGTCCTTGGGTCGCAGTGTCGTTGGAAGTCGTTGTGTCTGCGTTTCATTTTATTCGCGGGCCGGCTCGCCGGTAAGGCCGGTTCGCTCTCCGCTTCGACGACGCGCCCGAATCCTCTCGTTGGCCCAGGCGATGAGGACCGCGGCCAGGTAGAGTCCGATGAGGACGAAGGCCTGGACCGTCATCGGCCACAGGCTGGGCAGGGGTTGGCGATCGCCGCGAAGACGAAGGCGAGGACAACCGCCCAACGCCACGCGCCGAGCATGCGCCGCGCGCTGAGGAAGTCCGAGGGAAGTTCAGCGCCGTCAACACTTCGGGAACGAGGAAGAGATCCGAGCGAGGACGAGCCGGGTGTAGAACGTGACGTAGGAGCCGGCTTCGAGCAGCGAATAGCTCCCGTCAGGACGAAGCTCTGGAGAATTCTGACGGCGTGGGGCGCCATTCGAACGGCGCTGCAGCCCCGCGGCGAAGAGCGCGACGCCCACGCACCCGAGCCGCGCCGTACGCCTTTTCGCTGCGCTTGAGGCCAGGCCGATGTACGCGCCGACCTGATAGATCCACCAGGGGCTCGAAACGATCGCGCCAATCCACAGAGACATGCGCATTTTCAGGTCGAATCCTGCCCGATCGTCTGGAAGTTGATCATGTGTGTGGAATCCTCGAGCGCGGTCAGCGGCTCGAGGATGAAATCGAGCACCGGTTCATAGAGGAACCAGCCGACGACGGCGCAGACGCACACCCTGCCAGCGATCGGATGAAGCGCGAGCGAAGCTCGCCCAGGTGGCTGGCCAGGCTCATCCTGCCTCGGGATTGCGGCGTCGATCTGCCAGGAAAGCGCAGCCTGCCGAGGATGCGCCGCCGCCGCTCGCGTCGAACGGCCGTGCCCGCTGCTGCGCGGCTCTTTTCGGGCGGGCTCCGTCTGCCGTCATGTCACGCTTCCTGCCGCGCGGCCTCGGTCTGCTTTCACGTTGCGTTTTCCGCTGTGCTTGGAATAGGGAATCTTGCGTCAGGCTCGCCCGTCGTCGGACGACGGCCCGTTCCCTTCGGGCGACTTTGCTCGCCCGAAGGCGGGCCCCTGCAGGCGCCTGCCCCTCGTGCGCAGAGGAGCCGGACGGTTTGGCGGCGGGAGGCCGAATCCTCGTCGTGGAATTCCCGCATCTCCTTCCGGAGCACCTTGAGCGACTGCCCAAAGTACTTGGCGACGTCGGGCAGCTTCGAAGCGCCGAAGACCACCACGAGAACGACGACCAGAACAATGATGTGCGAGGGTTTCACAGTTTATCTCCTTCAATCGAGTCCCGCGCGGCGGAAAGCTCGCCCGGCGACTTTTCGTTTGGCTCGGGTTCGGCTTGCGCGGCCCGACCTTGTGCGGCTTGGGCGGCCGGTTTATGCGGGCCTTGCCCGTCCAGACCTTGCGCGGTTTGGGCGGCCGGCTTGTGCGGGGCGCACGCAGCCGGTTCGTGCAAGGGGCACGCGTCCGGTTCTTGCGTGGCGTGCGCGCCTTTCGTCGCCGCTGCGTCGGCGCCTTTGGGGCCCGCGCTTCTCGAACTGGTGCGCCTTTGAGCCGGCGCGCTCGGAACCGGCAGCGCGAGCGAAGCCGCGGCGCTGTAAGCTGCCTTTCAGCCGTTCTAGCCGCCCTGTTCGCCCCGTCCCCGGCCGGGTCGGCGCCTTTCTCCGAGCTCGAGGGCCCCGCGCCGCCCGCGCCCGCCATCGCCATCCACGCCTCCATCTCGTCGCGCACGGCTTCGCGCACGATCCTGCGAGGGTCAAGCTGGCGGAGATCCAGTTTGCGAGGCTGCGACCTCCTTTCCGCGACGCCCAATTCGCCGTCGGCCCCGCCCGCATGCCGGCGCTCCACTGCCGCAAGGCTTCAATTCCTTTGCGCATTGCGCGCAGGGCTTCGGCTATGTTTTTAGGGCCGAGAACGAGCGCGCCGACAACGAGGAGCACCAAGAACTCCCCGCCGCTGATTCCGAGCATGTCGGCCGCCCTTCGTCGCTTTTCGGCGGCCACTGGCGAGATAGCCGCTCGACAGCCGGTGGCAACCGGTCGTCTTTCGACGGCCAGCGGCAACCAGCCTCTGTCCTTCGCCGTCCCCAACGATTTCGAATGTGCGGGAGGACTCCGTCATCCGATTGCGTCGCAAACGATCCGCACACGATGCTCACGCGTGACCGCTCCGAGCACGACGAAGCGCCCGCTGAAGAGCCAGAAGCAGACGACGGCGGCCGCATTGTGAACTGCAGCAGCGCGTCGGCCCCGCTGTGCACCGACGCCGCGGCCCAAGCGGCGGTGTGGCAGGCCCGCAGCAGTGCGCCGCGCCCAGCTAGCAGTGCTCGGGCCTCCGCTGCACGCCGGTCCAAGCAGCAGTGTGCCAGACTCCAGAGCAGTGCGCTGACCTAAGCACCGACGGCGACACAACGACGAAAAACTCTCACAAAACACAAAATGAAAGCTCCTATATTTTTCACACTAGAAAGCACTTTCTATAGGCTTTGCCAAACACTCATAGATGACCAAACAACTGTTGATGACGTAGGCGATTCTTCACCGATGGCTTGCCTCCGCCGGGACGTGTTTCAAGGAGTTTTCCGCGTCATCACTGACATTGATTACACTATTGCATGAGGTTTCCCATTTTGGGGTGGACAACCGGCCCGAATCCCTGTAGGCTATACATGTGGCAACACTGTAGGTCCCTACAGCCGCCACAGGCCTCCCGAGGCGCACGGTTACATCCACGGCTGCTCGCCAACCCGGTATGCGACTGTCAAAGCCGCATACTGACCCTCATGTCCGCATCCGTTTGTCTACCCTATTTTTCCCTCACTGTTGCATTTTTGCTGCCTCAACGTCCATAGCGGCGTGGAAAGGAGTTTGCCGTGTCCGTGTTTCGCCTAGATCCCGATAAGTTTTCAATCAGCGGCTGGAGTCAGTTGGAGAGCGCCGGCCAGAAGTTCGACACCGCCCAGCATCAGTTCGCGGTGGCAGCCCAGGCCATCGCCGGGGCGACGACGGGCGCTGGGTCCTCCGGCATTGAGCCCGCCCCGCGTCTGGCTCCGGCTCGTCGGGGTCGTCTGGTGGGGAGCATTGGTCGGGCATCGGAGAGCCTGACCAGTTCCATTTCCCGCCGCACTCCTCGGTGATCGTCCTGGACGGCAAGCTCTCGTCCATCTCGCGCAACCAGAAGGCCGCCATCGAACGCATGCGCCGGGCCTTGCACAGCTTCCTCGAATTGAACGAGTCCGAGAAGAGCGCGTACCTGGGGCGGTTGCAGGCCCTGGATACGAAGTTCACCTACCGACGCCCCGAGGAGATGGCCGACATCATCAAGAGCTACAACCAGGCTCTGATCCACCTTTGAGGCGCTTTCCAAAAATCGTCTGACGGACGCGCGGCCTGACAGACAAGTCCACATTCACCCATCTACGTATTCACCAACACCTGACGCTCATCTATTGCGGAAAGGAGCCTGTTAGCGGCCACGCCAAACGCGGACCGGCTGCATGGGATTGAGGATTGGCGCACGAGCGCGATCGAGGATTCGTTTCGCTTTGTTTTCCTCGGTCACGAGCTCTTTTGACCGAGATCGCCGCCATCAATCGCGAGGTCGCCTCGGATCTGGGTTTGAGGGAGGCACGGCCAACGCCGCTTCGTAAGATCCTCGACGGATCGCCACGGGCTTGTACGAGGACGCCGACAACCTCCAAAAGATCATTGACGTATCCAAAGACGCCCCTGGCAGGTGAGTCCAAAGCCAAACACGAAAGCGCCCAACCAATCTGACTTGAGCAGCAATCAACAGCACCTTTGGTAAGGCTTACAACACGGGTGCCAAAAGCACCGGACGCAGAACAATCCTGAAATGGCTGCCCATTGAGGCTCAACGCAGTATTGCGCATGCTGAGATTGAGAAGCGGGCGACGAGAGACGCTGTCAACGTTGAACGGGCGCACGTTGACGGCTATCGGCGAGCTTCCGTTTCAGGATCAGATTCGAGCGACTTTAGGCGAGGACAATCCCGAGCTCGTTGAGCGGCTGGCGCGGCATATAGGAGTCCCACCAGCAAGTCGAGGCCGGGCAACGCGTCGCCATGGACCGAGGTCGGCGCCGACGCGTTCGGCCACGGACTGGCGGGCCAGCCCGAGACCTCTCGGTGGGCTCTCCGGGCAGCCACATGGGCCACGTCCCAACCACAAGCGGCGGGGTTCTGCCGGCGGTGTGTCGTGTGCAGGGTCGCATTACTCGCCGGTGCCTTCGAGGGTGTTCGTTCCCCGGCTCGCCGACCCCATGCTGCGCCGATCGGCGGAACAGGGGCACATCATGATCCTCTCGCGATAGGGGGCGGAGCTGTTCTCGGCGGTGTAGCCGGGTTCAGGGCCTACCAGGGCCGCACGCGCCGCACGAGCGGCTGAGGCACCAGGGTTCCCGGGCCGGGGCGCTGCGCTCCGGCGCGGCACTGCGCACTAACGCCGTCTTCGTCTGGCTCGATCCCTGCGCGGAGCCGCAACAGCGGCGCGAGCCACCGCATCCTCGTCGTCCGCTTCGCGTGGAATCGTGCGGGGCGAGGGCCACCAGGGGTCGCCCGGCCTCACCTCGTCCTCCGGAGGGCGAGGGAATCCTGCGCGGGGCCACAACAGCGGCCCGCACTCCGACCAGCTCGGCGTCAACCTCGCGTGGGATTGTGCGCGGGGCGACCACGGCCGTGCGCAAAACCACCGGATCGTCTTCGCCTGTCGGCAAGTCCGGCAGCGCCCGAACAGAATCAACCGCTTCCCGCACGGCGGGAACGTCCTCGCGCAGCATCTCGCCGACCCGCGCAACACGACCAGACACGAAAACCGGAAACAGCCGCGGGGCCGGGGCAAACGGGAAGACAACGGCCGCCCGCGGGACGAAAACTGCCGGTTCGACGACGCGAAGCGGGGCTTCGACGGCACAGGCCGGGTCGCGTGGAACGGGGGCGTCCTCCTTGACGGCACGCTCACAGACGGGCAAGGTCCCACAGGCTCGGACCGGTTCGCCGTCCCGAGCAATGTCCTCCCTGACCGGACGCCCCACACGCAACGCAGACAAGAAGAAACGCAACCGCGACCATACGGGCACAGACGTAACGGCCTACGAGACCGACAAGACCGTCACCTTTCTCGAAGCCGGACGCCGCACAACCGACAACGAGGACAACGCCCGCTAAACCCCAGCCGCAACAAACACGCGGAGGCCGGCGCGCTAGGCGGTGTGCCGGCCTCCGCGTTTCGCTTCGGAACGGTCCCTCTCAGGTGCCGCAGTTACAGCGCATCCAGGAGCGATCCAGTCCACGCCCTTCAAGAACCTCCCTGGAAACCACTGTGACAAACTTGAAGGGCTGCCTGTGCCCAAAGAGAAGCCTGGCACGGCGTGGTTGGTTCCGCTCTGGCAACGCGGTCCACGCCTTGGCATGGCTAACGTCAAGCGCGCACGGCTAAGGACGAAATCGTCTTTGCGGATCCTGCCCGTTCGTCCCCGAAAGCCTGCTGCTGAGGCGAGGTTCCCCCGCCAGACGATGGTACATAGCTGTTTCCGGCGGGCATCCCATCCTGCTGACGACGAGCGGTAGCTTTAGCCGTGCCCCGACGCCTGCCTGCAACGAACGCCAAAACCGGCGATCACGACCAGCGCGCCCGCGCCGACGGCAGCCCATGCCCAGGCAGGAAAATCCGCTGGCCGACGACGAGGCCGCATCGGCTTTCTTCCCCGGCAACGACGATGAAGGCGACCTCGTGGATTCCTTCTCGGCCGTAATCTCCACCCCATAAGTGAGAAAGTCAAGGTCTTCAAGAATCACCTTGTTTCCTTGAACCTTCCCCAGACTCGACCGCGTCACCTTCCCCGGCATACTCACCACAATCCTCGTCTTAAGCCTACTCAAGTCCGTGTCGTCATCATCGTGCGCGCCATAGTACTTGAAATGGTACTTTCCATCTCGCTCGGTCAGCTTCATTTTCCCTTTGAAAGGCTTGTCCGAGGTGACCCTGCACGTCAGATGCCCACCAGCAGGAGTCACATCCTCAACCTTAGGATCGTCAACAAACCTCACTTTCGCTAAAAATATAGCTCGAACGGTCTCGCATGTTTGTTTGATCTTAACCATCGTATCTCGTGAATCTTCGAAAGTAAAGTCAAACTTCATGTCACCGTTGGCTTGAAACTCAACTGCCCCATTAATCTTGCATCCCGCAACTACAAACAGAGACAAGGGCCAGCACAACCCCCACAAGACGCGAACGCCTCTTCACATGGACGGACATATCGAGCCTCCAGACACTCCCGGCAAAGGCTGCCAGGCACCACGCTAAACCGTACAGACCCCAGCGTAGCGCCTCCACAGGTCCAACGCACTAACCGAAGAAACAATGAGAAGCTCAATCCATTGAGGTCTCCCTCGGCGTCTCACACTCAGAGACAATCTACTTTGGTTCAACGTCCTTACTCAGCAGATGCGGACCCCTGACGCAAGGTCGAGAGAAGCGAGATTTTAGCGAGCCGATGCACGAACCGTGAAATCACAAACCAAGAGCATCAGCAGGGCTCGAAACGGGGACTATCCTCCGCCGCCACTTGCGGATCCCTGACCTACAGACGGACCGCCAGGACGAAAGACGAGCCTTCGTCTGAAAAAACACCCTCAGCGCGCCCGACGCCTGCCCGCGACGAACGCCAAAACCGGCGATCACGACCAGCGCGCCCACGCCGACGGCGGCCCACGCCCAGGCAGGAAATCCACCAGCCGACGAGGATGCGTGGGCTTTCTTCCCCGGCAGCCCAGACGAAGCCGACCCCGCGGATCCCTTCTCGGCCGTGATCTCCACCCCATAAGTGAGAAAGTCTAAACTGGTAATAGTCACTTTATTTCCATTTACTTTCCCCCTATTCACTTTGACTACTTTAGCCGGCATACTGATAGTTATACTCGTTATAAAATCACTATAATCATCATTGTCTTTATCATGCGCGCCTGGATGCTTCAGTAATATTTTCCGCCATCTTTAGTGAACTTTACGTGCCCCCGAAAGGTTCGTTCGACGTTAAACGGCACTTAAGATGGCCTCCTGGTGGAGTTATATCTTCAACCTTCGGGTTCTTAACGAATGTAAGCTCCGGCCTCAAAGGTGAGGCGGACTCCCTCGCATGTTTGCTTGATTTTAGCCATGGAGTCCCTTGAATCTTCGAAGGTAAGATTGATTCTTGTCCCTGCCATCAGCTTGAAACTCAATCGTCCCGTCAATCTTACAACCAGCAAGGACGAACAAAAACAAGAGTCAACACAACCCCACAAGACGCGAACGCCCTCTTCACGTGGACGGACATATCAAATCTCCAGACACTCTACCGGACAAAAGCCAAACACCACGCTAAACCGTACAGACTCCAGCGTAGCGCCTCCACCTTTCCAACGCATCAGCAGGAAGAAAAAGAAGAGATAGGCACCGGCAACCCCTGCACTGGAACCTCAATTGGTTAGCGACCGACTTCTGATGGAGACAACCCACAATCCGCCCCCTTACTTGAGGCAATCTATTGGAGCTTCTTCCGATGGCAAACCATAGTCTCCACATCAAAAAGAACAGAAGTTTTCTACACGGGGCGGTGCCACCTGTCGGGATCCAGCCCGGTCCCTGTCCCCGAAAGCCCTGCTGATGAGGCGAGGCTCCCCCACCAGACGGCGGCACATAGCTGTTTCCGGCGGGCATCCCACCCTGCCGACGACGAGCGGCGGCCTTAACCTCGCCTCGATGCCTGCCCGCGACAAACGCAAGACCAGCGATCACGACCAGCACACCGCCGCCGACGGCAGCCCATGCCCAGGCCGGAAATCCGCTGGCCGACGAGGCCGCGTCGGCTTTCTTCCCCGGCAACGACGATGAAGCCGACCCGTGATTCCTTCTCGGCTGTGATTTCCACCCCATAGGTGAGGGAAGTCAAGGTCTTCAAGAATCACTTTGTTTCCTTTGAACCTTCCCCAGACTGGACCGCGTCACTTTCCCCGAGCATACTCACCACGATCCTCGTCTTAAAGTCACTATAGTCCGTGTCGTCATCATCGTGCGCGCCATAGTACTTGAAATGGTACTTTCCGTCTCGCTCGGTCAGCTTCATTTTCCCTTTGAAAGGCTTGTCCGAGGTCAATCTGCACGTCAGATGCCCGCCGGCAGGAGTCACATCCTCAACCTTGGGGGAGTCAATAAACGTCGCATGCGCCTCAACTATAAGTCGGACCCCTTCGCATGTTTGTTTGATTTTGGCCATAGAATCTCTCGAATCTTCGAAAGTAAAGTCAAACTTCGTATCGCCATTGGCTTGAAACTCGATCGTCCCATCAGTCTTACACCCGGCAAGGACAAACGAGACAAAGGCCAGCACAACCCCACAAGACGCGAACGCCTTTTCACGCAAGCCAACACGCCAGGCCATGCCCAGCCCTTCTTCAAATCGGCATTCATGTTTAACAGCTCCTTCACGTCGAACACCTTACCTTGCCTCTCCAGAGACAGGACAAAGCAAACAGGACCACACCTCTTCACAGGGCGTCTCCCTTCTAGACGCAGCCCCAAAAGCAAGCAGAGCCTCCGATTCTTGTGCGAGCGCACGATAACGCCCCCAAACGCTCGGGGCCAGTTCGCCGGCGTCGATGGCCTGCTTCACTGCGCAGCCGGACTCGCTCGCGTGGGTGCGAGTCGGAAAACCAGCGTTCCTGAGCAAGTTCGCCGACGCCTTCGAGGGGTCGGCCGACGGCGTCGTCGCAGCTTTCCGGATAGTCGAGGCCGAGACCCTACGGGGCACCCCATCAAAGTCTCCCCAACACCTCGATCGCGCTGCGGCGAACGGCGCTGACGCGAGCGGGCAGGAGTTCGCCCTTTTCGAACCTCGACGGTCAAAGGCGGGCGTTCTTCCATTAAGGTGCGAATCCGAGCATCTCGGAAAGCTCCGCTTGTGACTCCTTACCGCAAAAGCTTCTGTCCATCCCTAAGTTTGTCGGCCTCGGGCCTTGGCCTGCTCGTTCCTCTGCCCTCAACCGCAACCTTCGGTCCCCGCTCGCTATGCCTCGGCTCACAACCCGCGACGCCGTGGCTCCGGCTCGCTATCTGCTTCGCACCGTTCTTCGGTCGGTCTTGCCCTCGGGGATGCCCCAGGCTCACAGGTGTTCAGGCCTGGATCGTTCCGGGCTTCGGCTCGTCGTTGAGCGGCTCGCTCTCCGCTTTGCCGTTTGACGATCCGACACCGCTCGAAGGTCCACCGTCACCCCGCGAGCTGTTGCCGCTCAACGATTTGCTCTCTCCTGAAGACCCGTTGTCGCTCGAAGGCTCTTTTGTCGCTCGAAGGTTTGGGCTTGGGAACCGACAAGAAGACGACGGCAAAGACGATCAGCGAGGAAACGATCAGCACGCTGCGCTCCAGACGCGCCTCATGGCAAAGCCGTTGAATATCCCTCCTTATTCTCTCGTTAGCCTCCATCTTGTAGGCAATGGCGCCGTCGAGATATTTCTGGACCTTGCTCGGACTCTCGACGTCAAAAAGAATCATTGACCAGCGGATCCTGGTCGTCGGAAAAGTTCCAGCCAACAGGGTGACAAGACGAGTAAGTGTTTCCGCTCCCAGACTCAATCGAAGGCGGAACAAGAAACAGCCAAAAGAACACGGCGACCGCCGCCAGCAACGGCGCTCCGCGTAATCAGATAGGCCTTCTTAGACAATTCGGTCCCTCCACTTGATTGACGGGCCGACTTTTTGGTGTGCATTTCGCCCACAACCGCCTTTTGTCGGCTCAGCTTCCGATAGTTCAACGCTTTACCTCCTTGCCAGACACTTTGAGCTGCCGTTCGGCATCAGACGATTCGCCGTTCCCGCTTCCTTTTTGGGAGTCGAGGCTTCGGAACTGACACGAAGACGACGGCAAAGACGATCAGCGAGGAAACGATCAGCACGCTGCGCTCCAGACGCGCCTCATGGCAAAGCCGTTGGATGTCCTCGAGCTATTTTTGGGTGGGTTTCTATTTCATACTTAGCGGAGGTGGCATCATCGACGTACCTTTGACTTCGCTTGCCCTCAACGTCAAAAAGAGTCATTGAGCAGTGGATCTATGTCACCAACAAAATTCCACCCGACTGGATGGCACGAAGAATACTCATTTCCCCTCCAGACGTAATTGTTGGCGGAACGAGAAACAGCCAGAAGAACACGGCGACCGCCGCCAAAGCAACGACACTCCGCGTAATCAGATAGGCCTTCTAGACAATTGTGTTTCCTTTCACTCGTTGCGGAGCAGGCTTCGATTCCGCCCAAGGGTCACCTGGATTGCCTTTTAATGTAATCCACGGTCTCCTGGAGTCGGCTCCGCGCCTGTGCGTCCTCGCTGACGATCGCTTCGACAGCCAGGTCGAAATTCTTCGCCCTCGTTCCCAATGTCGTCGGCGAGGTTCTTTAACAGCTTTCTATGCGCACATTCAGATCAGAGAATGCATGCGCGGACCATAGGAACCAATGCCGACGACTCCGCTTCTCAGAAGACAAGTAAACATTGAAAACGCGAGGCAGATTACTCTTAGCTGTCATCACTTGCTTTTACTTCCAAAAACTATAACAAACGTCTCTAGTTTTTCCATAGTCTACATTCAACCCTGAGAAGGCTTCGATTGCATTCGAATCTATAGGATCCAACGTCAGATCATAAAACTTCTGTGGTCACTGCGTGACATCGAATCCAGATTGCCGATCAACATGCTTTCCACCCCCTTTTCAGCGTTTCCTGACGCTTTTACCGATTGCATCAAAAGCACTTTTCAACTTATTTATAGCCGACAGGTAATCATCAACTTTTCCATCGTCAACCTTTGCATCCTGCGACGACTTAAGTTTCTGAAGCGCTCTTGAAGCCGCCTCAGCAGACTTTCGTTCCAGTAGAACCTCAGGGTGCAGTAAATATAAGCCCCTGCATCGATTGTTGTTGAAACGATATCTAAAATAAGCTTAAAGCCTTCGTCCTTCTTCGAAGCTATCATATTGAAGACCTTAATTCCCTGTTTAAGGGCTTCAACCACAGAAGCTCGCGTTTTCTCGAACATTTTCATTTCACAGTTGAGCGCCCTCCGAGCACCATTGTTTTGTCGTGAAGTCCAGAGGTAACCCTTTCGAGCTTAGAAACGAAGGTTCTAACCTTCTGGATAACTTCACCGCTCATATTTGCCAATATGTCCCCATCCTGTTTAAGTTCGCTGAAGATCGTTCCCCGCCGGTGGATTTATTGCCGACTGTCTGCGGATCTTTCGCAAGCGGACTTACGGCGGTTATCCACTTCTCGATCTCATTATCGACATTCTTAGGATCAGGAAGCTGTTTCCATGGCTCAACGATCTTGTCTATAGACCAACGAATCTTGTCGAACTCGGACGTGCAATCCGCGCCACTTCCCCCACTGCCGGAGTCGAGGAGCTTCTCCGCCTCCCTGACCGTCCATTCCCGGTCTTGCGATATCCCTGTCGCTAGAACCTACAAGAGGTATCGGAAAAAGACACCACGTACCTATCGTCCATAATGGTGCAGTGAGATGTAATTCCAGAGTTTTCGGACATCATGTAGGCGTCGATGGCTGATCGCTTCAGATAGCCGACCAGCTCTGGGACATCTGCATAATCGTATTCTTTCTTTGGATCGTAAGCCATGATGGCGACCCTTCCATGGTTGTTGTTTGTTTACGTGATCCATATCGATATGCGTGACCCAACTTTTCGTTGGATAAGAACAACTACCACCCCACCCCAACGGCAATCAATACCTTTCTTCAAAAGACTTCTGCTTAGCAAAATTTCGCCAACCTGCAGGGACTAACTCAAACAAGATTGCTACAATATAACATTCTCTCAAATGACGCCTACGTATTCATTGGAGCAGCCTCGCTTAAGCACCCTTTCCATCTATGAGAATCATGCCTCAGAAGTCGTTCCACTGCGAGCCCTCTCACCATTTGGACACGGACGGCCTTGGGCGGTCGCCGAGGCGCGAAGCTAGGGAGGCATCCGCCGTTTTCCCTTTGGCGGCACTTCGAGGACGCGCCGATTCATTAGACATGACCACGGCAGTCGCACGTTCACTGCTGCGGGCGGGACTGCCGGCAAACAGCTGAGCGCGCGCTATCCGCAGCTGCACTGTCAGACTGCGAGCGTCAACGCGTCCCTGCTTGAACAAGTCAGCAAGTTGCGCCGTCGGGATCTGGTTATCCTGCGGCCATTGGCAGCCGGAAGTCAGTAGCGCGGCATCGACGGATCGACGTAAAGCCACCACTGTTTCAGGCCTCCCGCAACGTTGATCACCCTCAACGCCCTCGGCGGCAAGGGCCTTCGCCGCCATGCATCGAGCGGACCCCGCCCAAACAGTAGACGTAGACGGGCCCGTCAGGAAGCCTCTTCGCCGCAGCAGACGGGTCGGCCAGGACGTCGGCGAGCGGAATGTGCGTCGACGGCCGGATCGCGCAAATCGCGCGCTCGTGGGATTCGCGCACATCAAGCATCTTCGCCCCCTGCGCGAGCCTGACCGCCACCTCTCTTACGTTCGCCTCCGGCACGCCCATCATCCCCACCAGGCCGGGCCGCATCCGGCTTCGGCGCGACCGTGCCCGGCTCAGGTTGAGCTGCACCCGATTCAGGTTGAGCTGCACGTGGCCGCGGCCGAGTCACACCTGGTTCAGTCTGAGCCGCACCCGGTTTTCTTTTGAAGCGCATCTGCTTCAGACACGGCCGACCTCGGCTTAGATTGAGCAGTCCCCGAGCTTTTGACTCGGCTGCGCCCTGCCTAAATCGAGGCGCACCCGGTCCAGGCCGAATCGCGCTTCGGGATTGGGCCCTCCTCGACTTGGACTCGAGCCGCACCCGGTTCAGAAGCACGCGCCTCCGATGCATTCGTTTCAGGCGCAGGCATCCCCGGCGCACTTGGTCCAAAACATGCTCGGCTCCGAGACGCGCACCCTGAAGCGAGCTCGAATCGACGTCGTCCGAGCCAGGCGCACGGGATCCCGTCACGCCTGGCTCGACTGAACGCGATTCGGTCGAGCCCAATTCGGCCGGGTCCGATTTAGCCAGGTCCGATTTGGCCGGACCCACTCCGGACGCAGCCGCGTTTGCCGCGTCGCCCCGCTTCGAAACTCGCGCCTCGGGGCATTCGTTTCAAAGACAAATGCCCCTGTTCCACCCTCTTGGGAACTCAACCTTTCAAAAGCGTCGAACTCAGGCTTAGGAGCCTTTGACGCACCCTGCCCGGCGCCCATGTTCCAGACACATCAAACTCTAGACTGACCGATTTGGAACTCACCCGCCTCGGGCGCCGAGCGTTCCAGAAGCGTCGCGCTCCGGCTTACGCTGCTTTGGGCGCACTCATTTCCTGCACAGGCGTATGAGACACATCGAAATTGATCTCACCAGTCCGGGCATCAGCGTCTCAGAGGGATCAAACCCCGGCAGACCAGCCCCCGGCATGCTCGCCCCGGGCACCCACGTTTCGGAAGGATCAAATCCAGGCTCCGCACCCTCGGCGCACCCGCTCCCGGCACCAACGTCTCAGACGGATCAATTTCAGGCTCACGCACCCTCGGCATCCTCACCCCGGCCATGCCCGATCCCGGCACCAACGTTTCGGACGCATCGAACTCCAGCTCGCCCGGCCCTGGCTCACCAGCCCTCGGCATACTCGCCCTGGCACCCACGTTTCGGAGGGATCAAACTCGGACCCACGCGCTTTCAGCGCACCCGCTCCCCAGCACCAAGGTTTCAGACGCGTCAATTCTGACCCTGCGGCCAATGGGCGCCAGGTTCGGCCAGGTGCGATCCAGGCGCATTTGACCCAGGTGCATTTGACCCAAGCCCATTTGAGCCAAACGCATTTGACCCGAGCCCGCCTCTTTCCGAGTAGCCCGGAACGCCGCATGCATTCATCAAGCGTTCTCCTTTCAGGGCGCCGGCCCTGTCAGGCCTGCCAGCAGGGAAATCGTCTCATATCGGTTGTTCAGGGCGTCTAGCGCCAGCACGGTTCCCAGAAGAGGTTTGCCGACGCCGGTGATGAGCTTGACGGCCTCGCCCGCCATGATCGAGCCGACCTGGCCGCACAAACTCCCAATCACGCCGGCCTCTCCGCAGCTCGACGTCGCCCCGGCGGGCGGCGGGCTCGGAAGAGGTCGCGCAGACACACGCCGGGCTCCTTGACGCCGAACTGCCGCGCCCGTCCGCCCGTCCAAAAACACCGAAATCTGCGCCGAGTATCGAAGGATCGACCCCCTACACTTCGGGAATCGACAATTCGGAGCACGCGGCGTCCACCGCGTAGCGGGTGAAGAAATGTCGCTTCCGTCCAACACCACGTCGTAGCCGAACATCAGCTGGGCGGCATTTTCCTCCGTGAGCCGCTCTGGGTACACGATCACATCGACGTCGGGGTTGAGCGCCTCGATTTTCGCCGCGGCGGAAACCGCTTTTAGCGTCCCGATGGCAGTCGAATCGTGAATCACCCTGCCGATGAAGGTTAGACAGGGTCGACGACGTCGTCGTCGATGATCCCGATCGTCCCCACGCCGGCGGCGGCGAGGTACATAAGCGCCGGAGACCCAAGCCCGCCAGCGCCGACGACCAGCACGCGCGCGCGCGGCAAACGGGCCTGGCCGTCCTCGCCGTGGAGGAGAATCTGGCGCGAATACCGCGTGCGCTGGCGATTGTCGAGCACGCTCTCAGGCTCGACTGCGGGCGAAGACTCATACCGCCATGGTACCGCTGAGCGTCGCAGCACGCCGATATTCGCAGCAGGCGGGGCCTCTGCCGGCGAGCCGACCTATGGCGCATCGAGCTAACGTTGCGGCAAGCCAGCCAATCTCGTGGCACGGCGAGCCCAACGTTGCGGCACGCCAATACTGATCGGGCATCGCCTTGCGCGAGGCAATGGAGAAAGGGCGGCGCGCCGTGCCGAAGGGCATCGCAGAGGGCGCGAGCGGACACAGCCTGCATCCGCGATGCGAAGCGGAATGCGCGCATCGATTAAACTCGTGCCACATGAGGATCGCCGTCATAACGGTCTCCGACCGCACGTTTTCCGGGCAACGCAAGGACGTTTCCGGCCCGCTCGCCGTTCGAGCTTCTCGCCGACTTCGGCGAGTCGAGGGCCCGCGGTGGTGCGCGACGGCGTCGAATCGGTGCAGGCGGCGATCCGCGAGGCGGCCGACTCGAGGGCGGACGCCATCCCACCGTGGGCGGCACGGGAATCACCAGCCGCGACCTCACGCCGGAGGCGACCGAGCCGCTGCTCGCGCGCAGGCTCATCGGCGTCGAAGACCTTCTGCGGGACAATCCCCGAGTTCCCACCGCCGCCCTCTCCCGCGGCATGGCTGGCGTCATCGAGGGGGACGGACGCCGGGTTTTCATCCTTAACGCGCCCGGATCGACGGGCGGCGTGCGCGACGCCGTCGCCGCCGTCGGCCCCCTTCTGGGCCACATCGTCGACTCAGCTTGCTGACGGCGACCATCCCGCGCCGCACAAGCGCCGCGACGATAGCCATTCAGAATCGAGGGCCGCAGCGACGGCTCCGACGCCGAAGCGATCGTCGCCGGCGTCACCGCCGAGCCTATCGACATGGAGGCCCTCGCCGCCGCCGTGGACGATCCAAGCGCGGGCGCAGTCGTCACATTCTGCGGGCAGGTGCGCAATCACGACGACGCCCGGCCGGTGGTTTCCATCGATTACGAGGCGCACCCCGAAGCCGGAAAAGCGTCGTTCGAAAGATCGCCGCCGACGTCGCCGCAGGAAGCGGGGCGTGCAAGATCGCGGTGCTCCACCGCACAGGCGGTCTGCGCGTGGGCGAGATCGCACTGGGCGCAGCGGTTTCCGCCTCCCACTGGAAGCGAGGCGCTGCGCGTCCTCGAGGCCGTCATCGAGCGGGTCAAGCTCCGCCTGCCCATATGGAGACAGCGGGAATTCGCCGACGGCTCGGCGGAGTGGACCGGCCAAGCTTAATCAACGGCTCGGCGGAGTAGACCGGCAAGCCTAGAGCCCCCGCGGCGGGATCGACCGGCGGATTTGGACGTCACGTCGCTGCAGCTGGAGCCCTGGCACGGCAGGATCGACTCGGCGAGGAGCCTCGCCGAGCAGAGGCTGGGTTCACTTGGGCCCCCGCGCGGCGGGATCGACCTCGCCGAGACAGTTTGCGAGACTCTGTCAGCACGCCTGGCCGACGGCTCGGCTCACCCGCCGGCGAACGGCGGGAGGACGTCCGCCCTGGCGGCTCCGGAAGGCAACGGGCGGCGTCGTCGGCGTGAGCGCCGTCGATCAGAAGCGCGCTCACGGCGAGCTGCCTGGCAAAGCCGGCCCTCGTGCGGCGATCAGCGGGCCGCACGCAGATCCCCGACGGTTGCGCCCGCGGGCAGGCTGACGCTTTCCTCGGTCACGCCGGCGGCCTCTGCCACAGCGGCGAAGTATCGCATATTGACTGTCATTTCATCCTCCGATCGCGCTCATCGTGCGCGAAGGCTGCAAAAAACTCGGATCGTCCACGCCGTGTCCGGGCTGTTTGCCCCACATGGCCGCACGCCAAGCATCGGCGATTGTATCGTCATCGGCGCCCGCGCGCAGAAGCGAACGAAGATCCGTTTCCTCGCGAGCGAAAAGGCAGGAGCGAACCTGGCCGTCCGCGGTCGGCCTCGTACGGTCGCAGTCCCGCAAAACGGGCGGGTGATCGACGCGATGACGCCCACCGTCCCGCCGGGGTGCTCGACGCCGTCGACCTTGCCGGGTGCGACGTCCCACAGTTCGGCGGGCGAGCTCCCCCTTTCCGCCCCCGGCCGCGCCACAAGCTCGAAAGCGCCTTCCAATCTGCTCGGGGATCTCCCTCGGCCCGCAACCATCCCGGAACGCGTCCACTGCCCGCTGGGCCCCAAGCGGCATCTGCTCGATGAAACGCAGTTCATGGCCGCTCGCGAGCGCCTCCGCCACCAGCCTGACGGCCTGCGCGTCGTTGGCTCCCCTGAGCGAGCACCGCGTTGACCTTCACGGGAGCAAGCCCGCCTCCGCCGCGGCACGGGCGCCCGGCGACGGCGTCGTCGAAGCGGTCTCTGCGAGTGAGGGCGGCGTATGTCTCGATCTGCGGCGTCCATGGAAACGTTGACCCTCGTCGCAGCCTCTTTCAGTCCGCGCGCGCGATGGCGCAGGCCGAGGGCGTTCGTCGTCAGCGAGGTTTCAACGGGCGTCCCGACGTCGGTGCAAAGGGACGACGTCGCCGCCACAATCTCCTCCAGCCCCTTTCGCAGCAGAGGTTCGCCGCCGGTGAGCCTCACCTCGCACTACCGAGCCTCTCGACGGCGATGCGCATCGAGCCGCACCACCTCGGCGTCGGTCAGGGAATGCGCTCGCCGGGGCGGGCTGCACCCCCTCGGGGGCATGCAGTACGCTACAGCGAAGATTGCATTTGTCGGTGAGCGAGACCCGCAGATCGCGCGCGACGCGTCCGAAACGATCGATGAGCTCCGGCACGCGCGGGCGGTCCGCTGGGGCCGCACCGCTCGCCCTCAGCCTGGGCAAGCCGAGATGCACCACCAGGTTCGCCCGTACGGGCGTCAGGACGAGACGTGGTGTTCATGCTGTTCCTTTATGCCTTCGTGCGTCAGACGTGAACGCACCGCAATCACGGACATCGCCGCAGTTTCGTTCCTGCCACATTCAGTTACCGCCAAATCCCGTCATCACCGCATTCATTTATCTCGTTTCGAAGACCTTGCGCTCACGACATCAAAAACCGTATATACACTTCTTTTTATTCGGCGAGTCCACAACTCTTTTTCAGACGTTAACGCAAGACCCTAAAGAGAAGGCCGAGATTTTTGATCAATTTTAAGCACTAAGCACAGTTCATCACATCTTCAGACTCGAAACACAAACAGTCGCGGAAGAGAGTAAAACGCTCAGAAGCGTCTTCGCCAGAAGGATGCAACACCATTACGCGACCGTAAAATAGCAAATAACAAGGATGAACTTCTCTAAGTTGACCGCAGGATTCAAGTGAAAAAGAAACCCTGGTGAGCGGACCCACACTCATGTAAGCTCCAAATGCGCAGGGCATCGCAACCGGCATTTTCGTCGCCGCTCTCGCACACCGAAAACAACCAAATAACCGAAGGAACATCAATGCACAACAATCGCGTTCCTCGGCGGACTCATCGCTCGCTCGCCACCGCTACAGTTCTCACCGCGGCCGCCGCACTAGCCGCCGCGCCCCTGTTCAGCGCGTCGGCCTTCGCGGCTCACGAGTCTGCGCCGGGAAAGCATCTCGCGACTCAGGCCAGCCAAAGCCCGCCCAGCTCACAGGTTCGGCGGAATGGGGCCTGCGTCAGAGTTTCCGCAGCTACATCAAGACCGGTCCGGCACTGGAAGCTGGGAGCTTCTCGACGGCGCCACCGGGAAATTCAACTTCCCGGTGGACGACGGACAGTCGATCACCGCCGACACCCCCGGAACGATCACATTCAAGGGCGGTGTGCACTTCACCGGGCACGACGGCCGGCTCGACATCACGATCGCCAACCCGGTCGTGAAATTCACCGGCCCGGACACCGCCGATCTGCTCCTCAACGTCAAGAGCAAGGCGATGGGCGCCGCCGACGTCACCGACTACGGTCAGATCAGGTTCGCCAAGCTGAGCAACGTACGATTCAGACGACGGCGAAAAGAAACTCACCGTGAAGGCTCCCAAGGTCGTCTTGACCGCGAAGGGCGCGGGGCTTTGCGAACTTCTACAAGGAGGAACGGAACTCGACCCCTTCGGTTTCGAAATCAACGAAACGGCCGCCCCTTCGCCGACGCCGACGCCGAGCCCCACGGACCCGGCGCCCAGCCCCACCGATCCGGCCCCTTCGCCGGCTCCGACCGGACCCCTCGCCCAGCGACCCAACGCCGAGCCCCCGGATCCGACACCAAGTCCGACCGATCCGGCGCCCAGCCCGACCGATCCGGCGCCCAGCCCGACCGATCCGGCGCCGAGCCCCACGGACCCGGCGCCCAGCCGACCGATCCGGCGCCCAGCCCCACGGACCCGGCCCCTTCGCCGACTCGACACGGACCCCTCGCCCAAGCCTCCGGCTGACTAACAGCCAGAAGCCGATCGCGGATCCTGCTTGCAGCCGATGACGCCTGCAACCTCTACTTCGCAGACCAGTTCCCGGCCTCCATCGCAAAGCTCGGCATGAAGATCCCTGCGGGCGGCGAGGTCATCGCGGGTGACTGGGACGGCGACGGCGTTCGACCGTCGCGATCCGCAACGGCGAGAACTACACCTTCTACGATTCCAACCGGTCTGACGCGAAGACCACCGCTGCGACCTTCCGGGAACGGGATCGGGTCAGGTGCTCGTGGCTGACTTCAACGGCGACAGAAGGACGACATCGCCGTCAGAACGGCAGCGTCTTCTCGATCAGTACAACGCCACCGCCTCGGGCGCCGCAGATGCCACCGTTCCTTATGGGAAGGCTGAGGGATTATGGCCTTGCAGGCGACTGGGACGGCGACAGCAGAGGCCACCCTCGGCGTCCGCCGCGGGCACATCAACCTCGCTTCGAGACACCCTGACGGGCGGCGGGCCGATCGCACCTTCGCCTACGGGCGCAACGACGACGTCGCAGTACGTCGGCGACTGGAACGGAGACGGCAGGGACACCGTGGCCGTCCGCCGCGGTGCGACCCTGTTCGTGAAGAACGCCCTCTCCGAGGCGACGCGGACACGTCCTTCACCTACGGGCGAGCCAGTGACAAGCTCGTCGTGGGCGACTGGACCGGCACGGGCAAGGACACCGTGGCCGCCGTCCGCAAGCAGAAAAGGGCGGCCTTGGCTGAGTGCCGCTGAGTGACGTCTCGTCGTGGGGCGGGTGCGGCGTCGTCTGACGGCACGCTGCGCTCGCCCCGCGGCATGTCGGCTGTTGTCCGACGGCAGAGCCGGCCTCGCAGACGCGCCGACCTCGAACCGATGTCGTCCGCGCCAGATGCGTACAAGCCTGTCGTCACCGGCATGACTTTGCGAGCACTGCGTTTCAGTCCGCGCCAGACGTGTATGGGCGTGTCCCTCGCGCGGGCACATCCCGCCTGGTTGAAAGTCAGGTCTGCGGCGGCGGATGAGTTCGTGACTCATCCGCCGCCGCTGCCTCTCTATCGGCTGTCTCCAGTTTTATCGGCCGTCTCCATCCGCCTCCCTATCTGCGCTCGCAGGGCGACGCCGTCGTTGTCCCTATCAAACCGGGCCGATACCCGGGCTGGCCTCTGTAAAGGCGCCGCCCCGCGGCCCGCGCCGCTTTACAGTTTGGATGAGTACGCCGACCCGCCCGACGAGCGGTCCGTCCGCACCGGATCCGCCGGATGAATCGGAACCGCCGGACGCACCCGAGGGCGCCCGACGCTCCCCGCGCCGCTCGGGCTCCAGAATCGCCTGCCGTCCCCGAACCGCCGAAAGTCTGCGTCCTGCGGACGACCGCTGAATTCTGGGACGCCTGCTTCGCATTGTCCAGCTGAGATTTGCAAGAATCCCGCCGCTCGCTCGATCAGGGTCGAAATCTGCGTGAGAGCTCGGAAACACGCTTCGAGTTCGACTTCTGCACTTTAACCTTCTGCTCAACGTCGATTTTCATTGCGCAGATCTTTCAGCTCTTGCCGGGCCGAGTTCAGATCTTGCTCAACGGCCGCCGATCGGGTTTGGAGCTGCCGGAACTGCGGCGAATCGGTGACGTCGCCCCTGGGAATGAATTCCATGCCGAATAGCAATCCCAGCGCCACGGGTCCGCCGCGCGCGGCAACGCTTCGCCGTCGTCTGGCGGGACCCCGAATCCGCCGCTCAAGCCGTTGCGGGGAACGCCGGTTTGGTTGAACTCGCCTGCTTGTCCAGCGCCACGGCTTGTCTGAGCGCGCCGGCGCCGCCCTGCCGCCGGAAAGCCTCCGCCGCCTCCCAGGCGCCGTAGGGGGGAAGAATTGTATTGACCTTCGGTCGTGGTGCACCTCCATCGTCTTAAGTCGCTTCACGCCGTGGCGACCACCACGCGTGCGATCCGTGGTAAGCCAGACCGCAGAGAGTTCTACCAGCTCGAAATCTATTCAGCCGTGGGAAAGCGCCCTGGTTTCCGATCTTCTCGATGTCTTTTCGTTTCGATCGCGGCGACCATCGGAGATAAAGCAAACTGATTTTTGAGCAAGGGCAGTCATCGGTTCAGAATGAAAACGAAAGCTAGTTTTTCGTCGGACTGGATCTAAACATGCCGATTTACAGCGAAATTTCATTTTGTACGATATGCCGCCACATCTGGTTGCTTAAAGACTCACAGTCCACGCGGCGAAGGCGGTCAAACATCACTTTTCCATTTACAACGGGACGATATCCGCTCCTGTCTTCGATATGGTGGTGACTTCTACGCCAGGAACCATCAGCTCGACATCGAGCACAGGCAGGCCCGAACTTCTACGGGCAGTTGCTTTTCGCTCCTGGACCGTCGAATCAATACAGCTGAAAGCTCGCCTACTAACCATTTCATGAGAACAGAGATTAAACGCAATACTATTACCTCAAAATCATGCCGATACGATTAATAGACTCTATTAGTAACATCTGGCTCGTATAGAATGTAAAACCACTTTTAGTAGTGCATTTATTCAATAAGCACATTAAAACTCACATGTCGAACCTTTTTCGTCTGTTTTAGCAGAAAAAGTCGATATTTGATAAGTTTTAATATCAAAAATTTTTCATACCAACTAGGATCAAGAGCTAGATACCCGATGGACATGCAGAACTTTTATAAAGAATACCATTGAAACCTTGTACTTGAATAAACTCGCATAAGTGTGGCTTGGGATATACTCATAAGAAGCAGAACTAGGTTGAACCGGATTAGATAGTTCATTACCTAAAAGCTTGAGAAGGAAAAGATCATTTCTTATTTTCATAACTTCCGAACTACTTTCGAGCATGAACGGCGAAACACGCAAGCGAGGATTACACAAGTCCACAATACCCTCTGGCCTCCCTCTTCCCTCCGCCACATAAACAGTATCTCCTGCATGGGGCCGAACTTCTGCAATAGCTGTTTCTGTATCAGATGCCAAGTAAAGGCACTGAATTCCGGAAGGGGTTAACTCGCCCGTACTTCACTTTATCTCTTGGCGGTGCACCCATATTGGCAAGCGTGTATGCGATACCATTTCTTGCAATCCTGCATCGATACCAACTAACTTCTTCCTCCTCAACAAAAACAGCTTGCTGAAGTGCATTTCCCAACTGCTCTAACTGATCCGCATTGTCATGGAACCAGTGATTCTCGTGCAGTACTTTTTCGCGGAGAGCATTCCAAGTTTCTTCGCGCCAGTAAAAGTAAATCGCCATCCTCGTCCTCCGCTAGCGCCACACGCGGAGAAAATTTTTCGTTTACCTCATAGTCGCCTCAGAAATGCTTTCAAGAAGCCTTTTGCGACGGAAGTTTTCAATAGTTTCTAAAATTCCCCAATCATCTGACATCACCTTCACTGAGAGACTCTCAGAAGAATCAATATTATAACAATCAATAACTACATCAAACCATTGCTTAAGACTGCTGGGCGGAACAAAAGGTCCTTCGGTGCCTTTACAAAAGCTACAGCGACTCGGAAGGTCTTTTGAATCGAGATCGTCAATAACCTTAGGTATTAAGCGATTAGCAATACCCGGGTCACCAAAACAGTTTGGACAACAGTACTCCTCAGGCATTTACATTCCCCTTCTCACTCTGTCATACTTTGCCAAGGTTTCTATGTGATGCATTATGGAAAGTTTCTTAACGTAACCCAAGCCCGGAAAGTGCTTTCCTTCATGGAGCTTCCGAAACTCTGCCACGGCAGCGGTTTCTTCAAAGCACGAGTCGTTACAATCCAGTTTCTCAACTAGTTTCTGGAGGGCTTCAGCGAACTTCCTTACGGGGTCTGTTGGAGTGTCATTCAGTATCTGACACGAAATGTTGGACAAACATTTCGTCATCTTGATCCGAGTCGATATATGTCAAATGAATCGCCACAGCGTATGCAGGACCGCCGCCTTCGCTATAGGCGTCTCCCTATCATTAAAAAGTCACCATAACCACTCATTTTATAGTCTCGATAGGTAACATGTAGATCTGAAAATCGTTCCACATTAGGATCTTTGTACTCAACGTTTATTTCTCCGTTGGAAACCATCTCGAGATTAAAATAAGTTCATTAGAATCAAAGTAATGCTTCCGATACAAACTTCCCGAAGATTTTCAATGAAAATATTATAATCTATATTATTGTTAATTTCGGTATCTTCAGTTAGGTAACGCCAGTTTTTAAAACCATAATGGACTAAAACGATACGATGATGATCGTACGTTGCTACAAGCGACTTTTATTTCATCTTCACTTGTTTCACCTAGTTAAAAGAATTCCAAAGTATGTTTGCTCTTTGTTGAGAGCTCTGTCATCAAATTGCTATTCCATCCTTGTTGTCACGGTAGTCGCCGTATCTTGGGGTTAGCGATAACGGCGTCTGTGTCGGCTTCTGAGATCTGCAAGCGTCTGCTTAAGCCGGTTAAGCGGTTGCCGCACCGGCTCTATGATCGAACAAAACCAGAGGACTGATCTTTGCGCACTCGCGAAGAGCAAGCAGCTCAAACTGTTTGCTGCGAGATATGGGTAGTACATGAAATCACTTTCCAGTCGATAGCTTTAATTAGAGGGTGTTGGCCTCAATTATACGCTCTCGACTCTCTGGCTTAGTTTGCCAATGTGAGGCCAATAACGATCGTGGAATCAACTCAACAAAGTCGTAGCGGTTGCGATCGTGGCGACGCAGCACCTGGACCCATCTGATGTCATGAACTGCTATCGGGTCAACTCCCCATGATATTTCTTTGCATGCAGCTTACTTGTGTATTAGGAACCTTGGGAGGACAGATACCAAGTTTCTTAGTACTGCCTCTTTTAGTTCTTAGCACGTTAAAAATCATATCAGAAGACATCACTTCCGTCGTTTTCCTGCTTCCTGATCGATTTGCAAACCAAAACGCAGAAGAAGAACAATAATTCCTACGCACCCTCTGGGACTATTCGACGAAGCGTATCAAGATGATTTTTCACTTGTAACAACATTTCCACATGAGCGAATACCTGGCGATGGTTGTTCGAAAATTGATTCTGTGACGCACTAAAAAGAGTCTCTCTCAGACATTTCGTAAACTGTCGAGGTGCCATCAGAACCACAACATCGGCTGGCCGTCTCCACGCAACTCGGTTTTAGCATCGTGGCAGTGTTGGAGCAGATGGCGTCCAATCGGTATTTTTCTGGGCAATATGGCTATGACCGATATACATACTCGTCCCTAAGACCCTGAAGTTTTCAGAATCTTGAATCCTGTTTCAAATAAGTTTGAAACACATCTAGTTTGAGGGAGAGTGCCAGTGCGGTAGTCAGCCTCTTTACAAGCCGCTGCCGTGCAAGAGGGAGAGGCACTTCCGGCCGAACTCATGAACGACCGTGTCGAAAAGAGCCTAAGGATGGAGAGTTGATTCTGATCCAGTCTTCCTGCCCTCGTCCGTCCTTCTTTTGTCGCTGTGTAGACTATACGCACAAAAGCGCTGTACTGAGCCATCCGGCTCCATACGGCGAGTCGTCGCTCAGTTGACACTTTAACAAGCCAGCGTGGTCGATGCACTGCTCTGGCATCTGGCGCGCCAACACTCAGCAGCTTTGCGAGGGAGTTATTCGTTCCTACTCACGCACCGCCTCGATGAGCTTGAGGATCATCTGCGGGCCGCCAGTGAAAGCGAGGCCGTCGGTGGAGACGATGTCGGAAAACCAGCGTGCGGGAAGCCGGCAAGGCGCGCTGCGTCCTCCACTGCGAGATCGAGTAGAGCACCGAACATGTCCCGTTTGGCATACCCAGGCGGCGCGGGAACGCTTCGCGCGGCGGTTGCGTCGTGTCAATACGCAGCTGGCGGCTCTGTGCGCCGAGAGCCCGCGCCCGGCTTCCGAACTGCGCTCCGCGGCAGCCCTCCCTGTTCGCCGCGTGCGAGGGCCTCGGCGTACGTAGAGGCGACGCGGCGCAGGGGTCAGCGGCCAGGCGTCGGCCGCGTCGGCGCGATGGGCGCGTGAGCGCCGGATCCTCGCTTGCATCTCGCCACGGATACATGTTAGCTCGCCCGGTGAAGGAGCGGCGGCCCTCGACCTCAGCTCCGATTCGGCGCTGCGGCTGGCGGCGACGTCGGGCGAGGCGAAAGTGCGGAACTCGCTTGCGGACGCGGTCGGCGCTCCATGCCGTGGCGCCGGCGGAGGCCTGCTGCGTGAGATCGCCTCGCGTGCATCGCTGCCATGCGGCGGGCGCGAGCGAGGACCTGCGCTATCCGATCGAGAAACTGCGGGCGCGCCGACGCGCTCCCTGCACGGTCCAAAACAGCGCCCTCCGAGCAGGAAAATGCAGCACTGCTCCAGCCCGGCGTAGGAGCGGCCGAAGGCAGATGCCAATCTGTGCGAAATCGGCCGTGTGAGAGCAGCGCGCTGCGCTGGTCGGCGGGCGCTCGACGTCGTGGTGGCGTGGTGCTTTAGCCACGCTCCCACGCGACCGGCTCGTCGCCGGGATACCGGGCGAACTCGCGGTTGCGTGCACGTCCGGTTTTGTGGCGTAGGTCAGCCGGTAGACGTCGCGGCATGCCCTTCCAACCGACGCAGCCCGGCGGTGATAAAGCTCGGGACGGGCCTTGCGGCGCTTTGCAGGAAGAGGCAGGCGGTGACGACGTGGCCTCCGCAGTCTCCGGCCGAGCACCGACCGTTGATTCGCCCCCGAAGGCGAGTACGGAGGTCCCCGGCGTCGGCGGCTGTGCGTAAATCCTGGCGGAAACAGGAGCAGGCGGCTTGCACGGGGTCGGCCACGGACGGCGAAGAGCGGCCTGCGCCTCGATGGGATGCGAGCGGCCCGGTGCCTCGCCCGTCGAGCAGGACCACGCGGTAGTCGTTGAGCGCGGTGTCGAGCCACTGAACCGATCAAAGCGCTCTATTCTGGGGCCGCGTCACCGGCCCTCCACTGAAAATAGACGAGCCGCGGCAGTCTCGCGTTGCCGTGCCTGACGTGTCTGGTGCGAAAGAGCTCGATCCTCCGGGACTGCCGCCGTTCGTCCCCTGCAAAACGGGACAGGCAAGCGATCGAAGCGGAACCCGGCGAGTGCCTGGATCACTGTGCGCTCGCAGGCGTGAATCGTCGCGTCGTACATGGCCCGGGTCTCAATCCGCCCGCGTGCGAACATCGCGTCATTTCGTTACCCGAAAACGGAGCGGCTTAAACGGCAAGCGTTTTCGGGGAACACGGCCAAAGCGTGTCGATGCGACAACACTGGAACACCAGGATCGTTTGAAAAGCTGAGCACGCCGCACGGCAAAAGGTTTGCGCACCGGCGATCATCGAAGACGCGCAGGCAGCCGCCAGGGCGCGATGTCGGCAACCGACGAGGCGACGCCGACTGCTACCGGGGCGAGAATATCCCTCGCAGGCCGCGGTTCGCCGCACAAGGTGCGTATCATAGAGGCGTTTGTTTTTCCGACGTCGCGGTGCGGGTTGTCCCAAGGAAGCGCGGGCGTGCCAAGAGCGGTGCAGGCGTCCTGAATGAAGCGTCTGCGTTCCTATGGCAACGTGCCGAGTCAGCTTCACCGTTACCCGCGCTTCGCGTGAGCGTTCCCGCGCCCACCCGCGGGCCACGCAGCACTCGTCGAGGGCGGTCGCGGACGCCGGAGGCCCTCGTGACCCTGAGTCGACACGGTCGAGTCGCGCCGCTGGAGAAGCATCTGATCGTCTCGGTCACCTGCGACTGCGCCGCCACACCGCCCACGTCCAGGGAGGCAGGTTCGGGGCAAACATCGAGATGATGGTCGGAACCGTCGTCGAAGAGGTCTCCGACGCCACAAATGCAGGCGCCACATCGGCGGCAAGCGGGTCGATGGAGCTGAAGCAATCCCCTTCTGCACCCGGCAGGACCTCGCTCTGTCTACACGCCCGGCGTCGTCGCGCGCGTGCAAGGCGATCCACTAAGAAACACGGGCCGGGCGCGCGGCGCCTGATACCGTCAAGGGAAACGCCGTCGCGGTGGTCACTGACGGAAATCCGTCCTCGGCCTCGGCGACATCGGCCCTGGAGGCGGCCCTGCCGGTCATGGAGGGCAGGCGGCCCTGTTCAAGCGATGCGGCGACGTCAGACGCGTGGCCCGTGTGCCTCGAGACACCAAGGACGCGAGGAGACCATCCCATCGCCGGGCGGCCATCGCCCCGGTCTACAGCAGGATCAACTGGAAGACATCTCGGCGCCCCGGTGCTTCGAAATCGGCGAGGAGCGCTGCGCGAGGCTCGACATCGGTGGGCTGACGATCAGCACCACAGGAACCGCGATCGTCACCCTCTCGGCGGCACTCATCAACGCCCTCAAGCTCGTCCGGCAAGCGCATCGAAAGCGCACGGATCGTCGTCTCCGGCGTCCGGCGCCGCCGGCTCAGCGATCATCCGCCTCCTCATGCTCCACGGGGCGACCGACGTCATCGGCTGCGGCCGCAGCGGCGCCTCGGCCCCTTCCGCGAGGCCAGCCCCACCACCAGTGTTGGCTGGCGCAGAACACCAACCCCGCGGCTTCGAGGCTCGCTCAAGGGAGGCCCTCGTCGGCGCGGACGTGCTCATCGGCGTCTCCTCCGGCGACATCCTCACCGGAGACGACATGCGCCACGATGGCGACGACGCGATCGTCTTCGCCATGGCCAACCCGACGCCGGAAGTCGACCCCATCGCTACGCGGGCCGCCACGCCGCCATGTCGTGGCCACCGGCCGCCTCGACTTCCCGGAACGGATCAACAGCGTCACCGGTCTTCCCTCGGCCTCTTCCGGGAATGCTTGACGCCGGCGCATGCGAAGATCGACGACGAAAGTAGCTCCGCCAGGCAGCCATCGCCGTGGCAGACGTCGTCAGCGACGAGGAACGCAACTCAACTACATCATCCCCGGAGTAGCTCTGACTCCGCGCGTCGTCGACAAGGTCGCCGACGCCGGCGTGGTCCGGTACGTCACGGGCGCGAGCCGCGCCGCAAGAAGAAGTCCAAGCGGGACAAGGCGGGCAACGCCATGGTAGCGGCTCCGGCTCCGGCAGCTGGCTGGGCGGTCTGCACGGTGAGAAATGTGCCGCGGCGTCTCGCCGCCCGGGCGCGCGAGACGCGGCCGGGCACGAGCGTCCTCTGCACAGTGGGTGCTTAGCACATGGGTCTCGCACTTTCTCCCTCGGGAGTAAGTGGGACCGCGACCTGACTCTACCCATCTTTACATCGCGCCGGAAACGGCACCTCGGCATCACAGGGAGAGAAGTATGACATCTGCGCCTCGCGCGTTCTCGCGCTTTCTTTTTACGCTGACAACGTTCATGTTGTCGGCGTGCTCGACCTCGAAAGACTGCAGACGCGACGTCGTCGGACGAGACGTCGAACTCCTCGGGGCGGGAATCCGGGACCTGGCCTCGGAAAATCAAGCATGAAAAAGGGAGCTGACGCTCAGCAAAACCGAAGAGAATCGTAAAGTCGACGTCGGTATTGACCCTCACAGTGGACCCTTCTGGCGATCGACGCGCTCCGGTCGCAGGGCCTCGGCCGCCACGCCGACAGTCGAACGCAACCGACGACAAAGGCTTTCTTTCTCCCAGTGGTCCTCCATCGCCAAGAGGCGTCGACGTCCTCTACCCCAACCTCACCCGACAAAGAGGCCCCCATTAGCAGGCCAATCCCGACCTCGTGGTCATCGCGAGCTCGGGCGCGATGCCAGCGCGATCGGACCATTACAAGGAGATAGCCGCCCAGGCACCCGACGATCGTCGTCGACTATTCGAAGCAAACGTGGCAAGAGGCTGTCGAAGCAGAACTCGGGGAGGCCACCGGTCGCCAACGCCAAGAAAGCGACCGCCGGACTTCGACAAGTACGTCGCCGACGCCGCCACAAAAGATCAAGAGCGCCCGAGGAGGCAACGCGCTGTCGTTTCCTCACAACGGCCCGAGGCGAGGAGCAGGGCGTGGCCAGAGAAAGCGCCCAGAGCAGGCTTTTGGAAAAGCTCGGCTTTGCGGGATCGTCGAAGCGCCCGCCGACGCGGGAAGCTGAGGAAGGACAAGCGCGGCGACTTTTCCTTTGTCACTCATGAGCCTGACGAAAGCCGTCAATCCCCAGACCGTCTTCCTTCGACGGAGACCAGAAGACCGAGTCCTCCTTCCTGTGCTGACCCGGTGGTCGCCAACTTATGCCGGCGGTCAACCGTGCGGAGGTGCTACGGCTCGGCACGTCGTTCGGATCGACTATTACTCCGGCAAGCAACGATCGACGCCGTCGTCAAGCGACCGGTGTGGCCGACAGCGGGCGCTGCCGTGGCTCAGGCGCCGGGCCGGCGAGCACAAATCCACCGTCGGCTCCGGTTGCGGCTGGGCTGAACCCCGCTGGCGCTCGCGAACTGACGATCCGCTGCGCAGGCCACGAGGCCTCCGGAGCCTTCGGGCCTGCGCCTTGGGCGAAGACGCTTGTCGTCCACGGCCTGCTTTCGAAATCGCGCTTGCGGGCCGCGAAGCATACGCGACAGGGCTCGCGGCTCGTGCCGCTGCCCACGAGGTCTGGGACGCTGACTTTTCGACTCCGATCGAGCGACGCCCGTCTGGTGCGCGCGGAACGAGGCTTCCGCGCACTCACGGTGTCATGCCCGGCGCATGCCGCCTGGGCGGGGCGCTCGCGCAATCGGGTTGACGCGCAGAACGGCCGAGCCGGGAACGCTGGCGCGCATCAGCCGGGCGCGGCCTCCAGCGATCGTCGGCCTGTTCTTCATGAGCGCTTCGCACGTGGCCGCTGTCTGCGTCTGGTTCGCTTTTCATCGGCGCCCGCGCTGACCGGGGCCCTGGTTCTGAGGCTGGGGCGCGCCGAGACGGCCGGAACCAACCCGACAGCGCCTCATCCTCGCGGGCGCCCGCCCCGTCGATCGTGCGTGGGCGCTCAACACGATCTCTGCTTTCTGGCCCAGCCCGCCTGGGTGCAGCAGATCTCACAGGAATTGGGCGCTCGGATCGCTGGCAGGACGCGGCTGGGACACACCTTCCCGTCCTCATGCATCGCCTGCCTGGCCGCGGGCGGCCGCCTCTTTCGCGCTGGCGCCCGTCGCTCAATGCGGCGACGCTGAGCGCGGACTTGTGTCCGGCGATAGGCGCTGGGCGTCAGCCCGAGCCACGTCGGCTTTTGACGAACCTCGCGATCATCGTGCTCGCGGGAGGCGCGACGGCCGCCGCGGGCCCCGTCGTCTTCGTCGGGATATGGCTTGCCCGCATGCGGCGCGGGCGCTGGCGGGAACGGACCACCGGCGCCTTACTCCCTTTCTCGGCGCTTCTCGGCGCAACGGCGACGCTGGCCCCGGACACGCTGCTGGGCGGACTGCGTCGTCTGCCCAGAAGTCGGGGGTGGGTGCGATGACGAGCATCACCGGAGCGCCCTTCTTCCGTCGTGGCTCGTTCGGCGCGCACGCAGGTGTTGGGCCTGTGAGCGGGAAAGGGCGGACGTGAACGGAGAAAGTGGGCGGATCTGTGTATGAGCGGAAAAGGGCAGACGCGTGAGCTGGGAAGAAGTCGAGGCACGCGCTTGTTCGCGCGGGAGGAAGGAAAGCCTGGGCAAAATCAGGGATCGCGGCGGGCCCCGTTCGCCTGGGAGGCGACGAGGAGCGCGTCGTCGGCGCGCGGGTCGGCGGCGCTTGCAGCGGCAGTCGGCCTCGTGCACATCGGCACGGGCACGCACGCATCGGGGCCGAGGAAATCGTCAAGGTCCTTTTCAGACACCTCGGCGACGAACAGATCTGTGCGCATCGTCGAGACCCGTCCGCTCCCAAGATCTCGTCGCCGCCTCGCGGTGGGCCGCTCCGGGTGCGGCGGCGCGGTTTTCCACCGGTCTCTCGCAGCCCTTTGGGCCTGCCCGACGTCATCGGCTTTCACCACGGGGCCGCGACGGGAGGCATCGTCAGCGTGGCGGTGCTCGCGAGGCGGCCCGGAAAGCGGCGTTTGCGGCGCACTTGCGGCGGAATAGTGCGAGCACGCGGCGGCTTCGTTTACCCGCTCGCTGCCAGCCGCCCATGGCACAGCACCAGATACCAACTGGTTCTCTGCGTGGGCATCGGCGTCCGGTTCTTTTTCTTGACGGCCGTCAACTCGCCATAACCGCCTGCGCGCGACGCCGGAGCAAACCGCCCTCGCGTCGATCGTGGCTGTCCGGCTCCGCTCAACTTGCATCGCACATGAGAGCAGGCGCTTGTCGGCCAGCCGTCGCCGCTGTCTCTCGCATGCCTGCGCTGTTGCGGAATGTCGTGGCGGACGACGCGCGTGGAGATGGGCGATTGTTCTTCAGGCGACGCAGGCGATCCCGCCTGAGCGCCTGAGGGTGGTCTGCCGCGCAATGCTCGCCGTGGTCAGTTCTGACGACCGACCGCGGTGGCGGCCACACGTCGCCCATCGCGCCTTCGTCGCTTCCTGGCCGCGCCGCAGGCCGTAGCAGAGCTGACCGCAGCGGGCGCGCTCCACATTTCGCGTCGGCGCTCATGGGCTCGACGATGCTCACGGCCGCCGACGTCGCCTCGATGCGCGTGCCCGTGCGTCGACGTGCCCGTCGGCCTGGCGACCGCGCTGATCGGCGGCGTGTATCTGCTGTGGCTCATCGCCCGGTCGCCGACGGTAGGCGGCAAAAGCGCAAGGACTGATCCAAACTCAGACCGACTCGACCAGACTGAGCCGAAGGCTTTCGCGGCTCTCGATCCGAAAGAGGAGAATGGACGGCGTCGAAAAGAACGAAGGCAGGCGCAGCAACCCGCTCGTCGGCCGCGGCCTGCACCTGGCTCTACGGGGAACACGACGGTCAGCAAAGAGCTCGACGTCGAAGTGCCCGCCCAGTCCTTCACGGCCGTCATCGGGCCGAATGCGTGCGGAAAATCGACCCTTTTGCGCGCTGTCGCGCTCTCCTCGAACGGCGCGAGGGCACGGTGCTGCTCGACGGAAGGGAGATCGCCCTACCTGGCGAAGAAGGTCGCGCGAGCTCGGCCTCCTCCTCAAAGCTCAAACGCGCCCCACGGCATCACGGTGCGCGACCTCGTCGCCCGCGGGCGGTTTCCACCAGTCGTTCTTCAGGCAGTGGTCGGCGAAGGACGACGCCGCCGTCGACGCCGCATTGGCCGCGACTCGGACGCTCGAGCTGGCCGACGCGCGGTCGACAGCCTTTTCCGGAGGCCAACGCCAACGCGCCTGGATCGCGCTCGTGCTGGCGCAGGAGACTCTCCTCTCGACGAACCGACCACGTACCCGGACATCGCCCACCAGCTCGAGGTGCTCGACCCTTGCCGCAGCCTCCACGAATCCGGCGATTTCATCGCTGGTTACGGTGCTCCACGACCTCAATCTCGCATTCCGCATGCCACCATCTCATCGTCATCGAAGGAAGGGGCGCATCGCAGCCACCGGCGCGCCGGCCGAAATCGTACGGCGGAGCCATCGACGAAATCTACGGAATCTCCCATGTGCATTCCCGACCTCACACGGGCTCCTGCTCGTCGTGCCGCTTGACGCCCGGCAAACCTGACCGCCGGCCGGCGGTCAGGCACCGCGAGCCCGGCTGCGCAAAACTGTCCGCAGCGGGCAGAAACCATCCGCCGCGTAAACCATCCGCCGCGCGAGCCGTCCGCCCCCGATCCCTCCGCCGCCGCAGCCTATCAGCGCGCAGACCAAACAAAGCAGACAATTCAAAGAAAGGTCAAAATGCCTGACGCAAAAGGAAATGCCGACCATAACGACAACGAGCGCATGCTGGCAGCGGGCACAAACCGCGCGAGGCCGCGAGCGCCACGAGAAGCACGAGCGCCACGAGCACCACGAGCACTCCATAGCCACGGAGGCTGCCCGCCGCCATCGTCGTGGAAAAGGTCACGACGTCACCCGCTCGATGCGGAGAATGTGCTCGCAGGCCCGGCCGTGGCGGGCTATCTCAGCCGCCCCAGGGTTCCAAAACGTCAAGTTGTTTTTCCCCGACGGCCCCTGTGCTCGACCCTGCCGAAATTCGGCGAGCGCGGGCGGTACGCCCATGCGCCGGGCCAGCGCGGGTCGAATGCAGCACGGTCGCGCCAGTGACAGCGTGGAGGAATCCCGGATGGACGTCGACCTTCGTGCGGCACGGCGCGGGCTGGCCTCCTCGGGCGGAGTCCGCCCGTCGAGAGACGTCATCAGCGCCGTCGGCAGCGGCAGGGCCCCTCGGGCCACTGCACTGGATTCTCCCGCACGGCCGACGACACGGGAGTTCCAGCACGCTGCCACGATCCTGAGACTCCGCCCGAGGAGCAGCGGGGCGTTGCGCTCATCGAGGTCGACGCCGAGGCCGACGAGCAGCCGTTTCGCGTGCCCGCCCGGCGTATCCGTGCGGTGGCTGCACTCGGCGAGGTGCGGATCCGGCGGCGTCGCGCCCGCTGACGGAGGCCGGAAGGCTCTCGAGCTCCCGCCGACCTCAACGGCGTTTTCGCCTGGGTTTCGGCCGAGTCCCACGTGGTCCGCGACACGCAAAGACCTGCGCGATCGGGGAGTGCCGCGGCGAAACCAGCTCATCATAGGGTATTGCACGCGGGCAGGGCGGAATCGGAGTACCGTCGGAGTCGAACCATGATCGGGTGGCCGACGAGTCGATGATCGCCATACCGGGAGCCCGGCGCTGACCGCCGATTTCACCGCTGCACAATGCGCGGCACAGACTGGAAAGCACGGCGCGGTTCAGCTCGACAGAAAGGCAAATCGGAGTCCACGAAGACGCCGTTCAATCCCCCTCGCCTCTGCAGCAAATTGCCTGCTCAACAGAAGTTCTTGGCAGGCAATGAACGAAAATGGCTACTGGGCATTATTTCTATGCTCACACGAAAAAGCATGATAGAGTTCATGGCATTCCGGTTACGCACCAGAAAGGATCGGGCAATGATCACGTTTCAGGATATCTTGACATGGAAGAGCGGAGGTTTAAGGGCCTTTCGCTCTGTGCTTGTAAAAAACGCCCGCGATCTCGAGCAGGTCCATGACGAGTCACAGCGTTTGTTCACCGACAAGTTCCTCGGCGCATGCGCTGAAGCCGAGGCTCGGGCGCGCAGGGCGCTTGTGGACGACGTCGGCGACGTGTACAAGCAGTTCGAACGGGCCGCTCACGACTTCTTGGCAGCGGCCGACGCGGCCGACGCGGTGGCCAGGAAGGCCAAGGACCTCAAGCGGCGCGCGGATGCCGATGGCTGCAACATCAGCACCGAGGAAGGGTGTTCATTCCCTGACGACCGAGTTCCAGAAGAGAAAGTCAACGAGACGCTTGAGGGGGAATTGATCATGCGCGAGGCCGCCGCGATCGTCAACGCGTTGGGCCTGGCGTACAAGGTCGTTGAAGACCCTTGGAGAGGGCAAAGAGGCGAGCAAGGCGATTCTTTCAGTACGGCGTGCGCCAAGCCAGACCTGTCGTGGAATGTCGAGGAGGTCAACGACTGGTGGACCTCCTCGCCCGAGGAGCAGCAGCGAATCGAGTAATGCACTCGATTGTCGGCAACCTCGGCGGCGTGCCCTGCCGTGCGCGACCGAGCTAACCGCTGCCGCATCGACCCCATGCTTCCGAACTGAATGCTCGTATAGCGAAGGCACAGAGCAATCTAGCCTACGTGGAGGAACACGGCAGTCTCTTCGATCGAGGGAACCAGCTGGGACGAAGAGAAACAAAACCAGGGATCCTCAAAGAGAAGCTACCGCGACTTGCTGTCAGTCGAAACGAAAGTTCGGCGGAGCGCCGGACGGGACGCATCTCTTGGTCAGCCTGGACGCATTCATGGGCGACCACCTGTAGTGCTGTCGCTCGGGCGACATCGACAACGTCCGACCACGTCGCGGTCCACACCCCGGGAATGACGGCCACCGTCGAATCCCTATCTCGTGGGCAAAAGGCAAAGGCTGGGGATCGGGCGTCTCCGGCGTCGACAACGTCCTGCACAAGGGAGTGACATACTAGATCGAAAAGGACGGAACGAGCAGGTCGCCGGCATCACCGTTCTCAATTACGACGCTCCGCGCTGGAGAGATCATGACCCTGAAACACTCGGCTGCCGGCAAACCATCAGGTCGAGGTCGGCGGAAAGTCAGGGACGGACATGCTTTTACGCGGTCCAGGCCACTTCATTCGGGCGACCCCACCTGGTCGCCTCGGGCCATTCTGACGGGTCGTCGGCGACCGGCCATGCTGCAGCACTCGACGGTCGCAGACGACGCCATGTTCTCCGGCTCTCCGGGGTGACGACGATGAACAACAAGGACCTCAACATGCTTCCCACCACGGGTCTCGGCGAAGCTGCATGGGACGGAGTCGCCGATCTAGGCAGATTCGGCGGCGACCCGTCTTACAGCAAAGAATTCACCCACTGGAGCTGCGATGACTGGACTGCTCCCGACGGCATTAGAATACGAGTACCGGAAGGCCATTCCGAGTACATGAACAAGGATACACATCCACTCTACAACCAGGCAAGCATCCTCGATCGGCGACGGCGTGGCTGTCAAAGACGATCTGAGTCGCCGACATCCGTCAACCGAGGAGGCACCAATGTCAAAGAAAACACGCAAGATTTCATCTCTTCTGACAACTTTAGGAGTCATCACGGCAGCATGCGGGCAACGCCAGAACCAGGTCACGGCGAGGGCGAGTGACCGTTTCGTCTCACCCTGCCATCCTCGTCGATGCACGACGCAACGCAATCCAACCCCGAGCTTCGGGGATCCGGACCTTCTCACCCGAGAATACGGAGTCGGCGTTTGGCAACCCATCGACAAGCGTCCCCAGGTTAGAGCTTCATCCACGGTCAGCGCCTTGATGACCGACGTCACCGAACATGGCGTTTGCAACCGCCGGCCCAATTAAAGATTCCCAGTGGAGGCAGGCCGTCGAGCGCGTCTACAAGATCCTCAAACCCCTCGGATACGACAAACCCGGGGTCAGGCAAATCCGCAACTCCCGCAGTAACGACCACGTCGCCGTCTTCAACCACCCCGGCACCGGCGGGCGCGTGGAGATCGGATACGACAAGGCCACCCTCGTCTCGGTCAACACCGGCTGCGCCAAAGGCGAAACCTGGGAAGGCTGGCCCGACGGCACAGAGGTCCTCCCCTGAGCACCTACGCACAACAGGCCGCGCCCCATCCACCTCGAACACGAAGTGTGGCCGGCAGGGACGCCCAGCGACAATTCCACAACGCCACTGTCACCCACGAAGCAGCGGCCAAACAGCACCGTTCGGCGAACATGCCATGTCATCGGGCAATTTCTCGCCATCCGACAACAATGGCACGGAGAAGAGTGCGGCAACCGGCGGTTCTGCCTCAATCCATAATCGCTTGACCTCCTCACGCTTCCCTTACATTCCCTAAACTGCTTCTCCCAAAATTATCCATTCAACACGTATCAGCATTTTATCAAAACATGCATACTCTGCACAAAGGAGCACTGACTATGAAGGAAACTGCCATCAATCCGACGGCCGTCAAGCAGGCAGGAGCGAAGGTGACCGATGATGTCCGCGGCGCATCCGCGCCATGTCGGGCGAAGTCCAAGCACGAGCATCCAACGATCAGCTTACGGGAATAAATCTCGGCGCAGCCGCCGAACGTGCCGCCAATGCTCTGACGAAGACGCGCACGATTCTCGCAATCGCTTCGACCAGCATGCCGAGGCGCTGACCCAAGCGGCAAAAAGCGCTCGAGGAGCAAGACGCCAACTCGGCTCAAGGCTTCCGCAAAGCGAGAGTCGGCCGCTGGCCACACCATCGAATAGAGGGCTGAAATGGCAACCGATCAACAGCGCCCGGCGTAGCCCGTCGTCCGACGAATCGCGGGACGCGGAACCGGCGGGCATTCGTCGAACGGGCCAGGCTTTGCACAAAGGCGTCCTGCCCGGCTTTGAAACCCCTGGGATATTCGCCGAACGGCCGCGCTCCGGCAAAAGAGCCAGGGCTCTGCCGAACCAGCGCCCTGCTTCCGTCAGGCCGGAAAAGCCAAGAGAATAGAGACATGAGCATTCGAAACATCACCCTCAACGAGCGGCCACACGATCCCCCAACTCGGCTTCGCGCACATACAAGATCACAGGGGAGGACACGCAAAGGACGGTCGAACACGCCCCTCGATCGGCTACCGGCACATCGACACTGCGCAGATGTACGGAAACGAGGCGGAGAGTCGGGCGGCGATAGCGGCGTCGCCCGTCCCCCGCGAGGAAATTGTTCGTCACAACGAAAACTCGACAACGGCAACCACGCCCCGGATCGCGCGCGCGAATCTTTCGCGGAATCCTCGACGAAGCTCGGGCTCGACTACGTAGACCTGTTCCTCATCCACTGGCCGCTGCCCAACCTCTACGGGACCGGGTATCTCACCGCGTGGAAGACCATGGAGGAGTTCGTCGAGGACGGCCGCGCACGCTCGATCGGCGTCTCGAACTTCGAGCGCGACCATCTGCAGCCGCTCATCGACGAGTCGGGCACGGTTCCCGCGGTCAACCAGATCGAGCTGCATCCGCTGTTCCAAAACCGCGAGGTGGCGCAGTTCTGCCGCGACAACGGAATCGCCGTCGAAGCGTGGGCGCCCCTCGTGCGCGGCGCGATAGCGGACAACCGGCGTCGCGAACATCGCCTGCCACACACGGCTGCACGCCCGCTCAGGCGGTTCTCGCCTGGCATTTCGCCAAGGCGCATCGTTTTCCCCAAGTCCGTCACGCCTGCCCGGATAGCGGAGAACCGCTTCGCGCCGACGTCGCTCTCACCCCCGCCGACGTCGAAGCGATCGACTCGCTCGACCGCGGCGAGGCCGGGCGACCGGGCACCACCCGCGAGACGATGGAGAGAGCTGCACGGTAGCGGACGCCCGTTTCGACTCGGCCCCGATGCGGCCGACGGAAACTGGAAAGGACTACCGGCAAACCGTGAGAAGCGCCAACGACAGCGCCCCGCCTGGCGTACCAGTATCGTACCGACGTCGCGGCAGATTGCCGCAACGCCGCTTTCGCGGGCCGCCAACTAAGGAGCATTATGGTCACGTACGCCCATGTCATGCCGGGTCTGGAAGCGACTGGCGGCGCCGGAACCAGGTCGATCTCAAAACTTTCCACCAGCTGGGCGTCTATGGCATGGGAACCTGACGTCACCGTCTCCGTCGATCCGAAGAACGACTTCAACCATCGTTTCGTCCCGATCGCCCCCGAGCCTCACACGACCAGATCGAGCGCCCTCGGAATTCGGGACATCGACACGGTGAAGATCGGCATGCTCGGAACGCCGGAGACGATCGACGTCGTCGAGGAAGGGCTCAAGAGCCAGGAGTGGAAGAACGTCGTCCTCGACCCTGTGCTCATCTGCAAGGGCGGGGAGCTCGGCGCGTCCACGGACGAGGCCCTGAAAACCAAGATTCTCCTGCTCGCCACGGTGGCCACGCCGAACTATTTCGAGGCGTGCACGCTGGCGGGGATGGATGCTTGAAACGATCGAGGACATGACGGAGGCCGCACGCAGGATCAGCGCCCTCGGCCCGAAGCACGTGGTCGTCAAGGGCGGCGTGGACTTCCCCGGGCCGGACGCCGTCGACCTGCTCTGGGACGGCGAGAAGGCGGCCGTGTTCGCCGAGCCTAAGATCGGCGAGGTACATGGTCTCCGGAGCGGGCTGCACGCTGGCGGCGGCCGTCACCGCCGAGCTCGCCAAGGGCGCGGCGATCGAGGACGCCGTCCGCGTCGCAAAGGACATGGTGACCGCGGCCATCAGCGCAGGGGTTCCCGCTCGCACGACCCACGACTGGGCGTGGCAGGGCCTACCGCGGCTGATTGACGCGATGCTTCGGCGGCGCGGCTGAATCGTGCTGCCGCCCGCCCCGGCGGCGGCCCCCGATGGACGCCGCCGGGACGGCTTGTCTGCGGCGCAGGGCGTCAACCGATTGCGGCACGCCCGCTGCGGCACGGCAACGCCGCCGACGTCCTTCCGCGGTCAGTCGGCGACCTCCGCAAACGCGAGAAAATGCCCCTGGAACGCCAGTTCCACGATCCCCTGTCGGGCCCGAACGCTGCTTGCCGGATGATGATGTCGGCCATACCCCTGCTTTTCCGTGTTCTTGCTGAACATGTCCTCGCGGTGGATGAGAAGCACGACGTCGGCGTCCTGCTCCAACGAGCCCGATTCGCGAGGTCCGCAACCTGCGGGCGCTTGTCGTTGCGCTTTTCCGAATCTCGATTGAGCTGGGCGACGGCGACGATCGGTATCTCAAGCTCCTTGGCCAAAAGCTTGATCGAACGGGAGAACTCGGAGACCTCCTGCTGGCGAGACTCCACCGACTTTCCGCCCGACGTCAACAGCTGCAAATCAGTCGATGACGATGAGCTGAATGTCGAACTGCTGCTTCATCCGGCGCGACTTCGCGCGAATCTCCCCATCGTCATATTCGGCGAATCGTCTACGATGAGGGGCGCCTGCGAGATCTTTGTCGAGGGTTCGGGCGATCTCCTGCCAGTCCCGGGTCTCCAGCTCGCCCTTGATCATCCGGTCAAGAAACACGCGGGATTCGGCCGCGAGCAGCCGCATCGAGAGCTCCGTCCGGTTCATCTCCAACGAAAAAGCAGGCGGCGGCCTTGTTGTTGTGGACGGCGCACGAGCGGCAGATGTCCATCGCCATGTCGATTTGCCGCCGCCCGGACGCGCCGCGATGATGATCATCTGGCCCGCGCGCAGCCCGTTGAGCTTCGCGTCAAGCTCCGAAAAGCCCGTGGGCACGCCGTCCAGCCCGCCGTCGCGGTTCGCGTTGCGCTCCAACTCTCGTAAAGTTCGGGAACCACCTGTTCGAGGGGTGACATAGTCTGTCTGAATTGCGCTGCTCGAAACCGCGAAAACCTCCGACCGCGCCAGATTGACTAGGCCTCGACGTCCGCGCCTGTCCGGTCGTGTCATCCAAGCTGGACGATCCGCGTTCCCACCTCCACGAGGGAGCGCAGTTGCGCTGCTCGCGCACGATGCCCGCGTATATGCGCGGCATTGGCGGCCGTCGGGACCGTCGCCACAAGCGTATGAAGATAGGAAGGCCTCCGATGCGCTCCAGTTCGCCCTTCCTCTTCAGCTCGGCGCCGACGGTCACGGCGTCGGCCGGCGTCGCCGCGTCCGAACAGCTCGACGACGACGTCGTACACGGAGGCGTGCGCCGGCCTGTAGAAGTCTCGGAGCGAGAATCTCGATGACGTCGGCGATGGCGTCCTTCGACAGCATCATGCCCCCTAAAACGGACATCTCCGCATCGACGTTCTGCGGCGGACCCGCCTGAAAAGAGGAACCGCCCTGAGCCCCTCGCTCACAATGCTCGCATTGGCCTCGCTTATCGGTGATCGACACGGTGACAGCCAGCGACGACGCGGAATCGGCCGGTGATGGAATTGAGTTTGACAGCCCATGCCCGCCCCTCGCTTTCGGCCATCCAAGGGTATCGCCCAGGCGTCCGTCCACAAACTCGTATCACCCCCAGTTGTGGATAACTTGTGGAGACACGCCGCCGACGCTGTGGGCGGCGTGTGGACCCCATGTGGATATTGCATGCCGAGAATCCACAGACTGCGGCGTCTCTGTCCACATCTGTGGACAACAGGGGTGAGAAGCCCTCGATTCCGTCCCCAAGTCTGTCCACAGGAGTGGAAAGCGGCGGCGACCGACTGCGAGATATCCACGATGGTGAGACACGCCTCACCTCGTCAGTACCCCGAAGTTACTGGCCTGCCTACCTCCGCGGGGTTAGTCTAGCCGGGTGACTTCACCCGACCGCGGACGGATCCTCGACCGTCAAATTCGTGCATACGCCCTGCCTTCGCTCGCCACTCTGCTGGCCGAGCCTCTGCTGCTCGCCTCGGACACCGCGATGGTCGGGCACCTCGGCACGCTCGCTTGCGGGGCTGCCGCTTTCTTCGACAATCATGTCGACGGTCGGGCCTGTGCATATTTCTCGCGTACGCGACGACGTCGGCCGCCGGAAAACTCGTGGGAGCGGGCAGGCGCGGCGAGGCGGGCCCGGCAGGGAATCGAGGGGAACGTGGCTCGCCCTGGGCATCGGCGCGCAGGGCTGGCCTCGTCCTCTTCGCCTCGGGGAGCCGGTCTTGAGGCTCTTCGGCCCGGACGCAGCGACTCTCGCGCAAGCCGAACGCCACCTCGCGCATCCTCGCCCGGCCTTCCGGGGATGCTCCTCGTCCTCGCCGCAACCGGCACGCTTCGCGGTTCGAGACATGAAGGCTGACGTACGC